>ENA-OROK01000671-OROK01000671.1-human-gut-metagenome-genome-assembly--contig:-NODE-671-length-38957-cov-3.637808_pt1 | contig 38957 bp, 30 predicted proteins | sample MGYA00242127_ERZ509046 | MGnify/ENA primary metagenome ERZ509046 (study PRJEB26280, sample SAMEA2338728) | human gut metagenome | biome: human gut; feature: human-associated habitat; material: faeces... | reverse complement strand
TGGCTTATCATACGACGAACCGTTCCGGATACCGGGAATACAAGAGCTGCGGAATCGTCTGTGAAGGATGTCCATATCTGAAGCAGTGCACAGAAAGCAGGGATCATGTGAAGGTAGTGACCCGGCATATCTGGGAGCCGTACATGGAAAAGTGTGAGGATATCCGGCATACGATTGGGATGAAGGAAGTGTATGCGCAACGGAAAGAGACCGTAGAGCGCCTCTTCGGAACAGCAAAAGAAAACCACGGATTACGCTATACACAGATGATAGGAAAAGCCCGGATGGAAATGAAAGTCGGGCTTACGTTTGCCTGCATGAATCTGAAAAAACTGGCAAAGATGATAGCCAGGAAGGGAAAAAGGGGAACCCAAAAGTGTTTATTATTGATCAAGTACACACTTTTTGAACCCAAAACAAGAAAAACGCTTCTGGAGTGCTGACCAAAAGCGTTTTGTCTACAGTCTGAAAGGAGATATCCATTGTGGATATCTCCTTTTTACTCATATTTTTCCAAGTAGAAGGAATACAGGATCCGCTCCTTCACAGGCATCTGCATCAGCTTCGTCAACGCTTCCTCATAGTACTGAATCTGGACGTTGTAGCGGTTCCAGAGAGCTTCCAGGGAGTCGATCACATCGGTCTTGTAATCCAGCAGAACAATCTCACCGTCTTCTATGAAAAAGACGTCGATAATACCCTGAATGAGCACCTTTTCTCCCTCGGGCAGGTCCGGATCCAGGCGTTTTGCATCAATGCCCAGCACAAAGGGCTGCTCTCGGTATAAAAGGCCCTGTTCCTGCGCACGCCACATGCGGTATGCCAGCTCCTGTTCCAGAAAATTGAGGATCTTCGGCAGACTAACTGCTTTGGCATATTCCTCTGTCAGGCGTAAAGATATCGTTTCCCGCTGTAAGAATTCTTCCAGTCGGTTCTGTAACCGATTCTTGTCCAGTCCTCTGCGATATTCCTCATAGTTGTTCGGACATCCGGTGAACAGCCCGGATTCTGTGAATAGATATGTGAAATCCAGAAGCTCCATGGTACGGTGAAACGCATTACCGCGCACTGCACCGCTGACCTTCTCCTGCTCTCTGCGGAATCCCGGGATATAGGGAACCACTTCTTTTTCTTCAAAGGTATGGAATGCCGCCTCGTCCTTTTCCGCCATGGCTGCGATCTTTAACTCTGACACTGTTGTCTTGGTATACAGCTTTTGTAACCCGGGATGTGGATATTGATAAGCAAAACGCTCCCGCAGATACATAAGCTTCCGCTCATTTTCTTCCGGGTCCCCGGTCAAAGTTGTCTCTCCACAGGCTATCAGCCGCAGCTGTTCTCTGCGATCACCCATGCGCAGCTGCTCTCGGAGCTCTTCTACCGCCAGGTCCTCCGTTCTCAGTGTTTTCACCGCAATTCCCGTCTGCGGCAGGATCGGCAGCAGAAAATCCATATAACTTCCCGCCTCACAGAAATCCAGATAAGTCAGCCTCTCCTGTCCGGTCATCTGCGCCAACTCCCACTTTTCGTCGGCCTTGTCCAATACCGCTGTTAAGATCAGCTTCTCTCTGGCACGGGTCAGTGCCACGTAGAGCACGCGCAATTCCTCCGCCAGATTATCTTCCTTCATTTTTGCAGACAGGACTGTCCGGCGGAGAGTCTTATTTTTAATACGCCGTACGGAATCTACATAATCCACCGCGACACCCAGATCCATGTCCACGATCAGGGATTGGTTCGCATCCTGCATGTTGAAGCGTTTCGACAGTCCGGAGACAAATACCACCGGGAATTCCAGTCCTTTACTTTTGTGGATACTCATGATCCTGACCACATCTGCATTTTCATCCAGAGTATCCGCTTCCCCGTAATCCACGTCATATTTTTCCAGTTGCTCCATATAACGGATAAAATGAAACAGTCCGAAATAACTGGTCTTCTCGAAAGCGGATGCCTTCGTAAGCAGCATCTCCACATTTGCACGCCGCTTGCTGCCGGCGGGAAGTGCCGTCACATAATTCAGATAATCATAATCGTCAAGTATTCGCTGCAACAGGTCACGGATCGAGGTGAAAGGAGTCAGGTCACGGTAGTGGCCAATCCGTTGTAAGAAGGTATCTGCCTTTTGTGAAAGCTCTGCTTCTTCACCGGCGCTTTCGCCCGCTGATATCTCTTCTCCCTCTTCCACCGTCCGGCCGCTCTGTGCCACTTCCTTCAGTGCCTCATACAGTGTCATCCGTTTTCTGGAATGCCCTTCCCCGCCACTGCGGATCTGCGCGATCTCTTCCTGGGTGAATCCACCGAAGACGGATTGCATCACGCCAAACAGCGGGATATCCTGTCTCGGATTGTCCAGCACCCGCAAAAACTGCAACAGCTCCTGCACCTCCAGCGCCCCGAAATATCCGGTCTTAGATGTGATGTAGACGGGGATTCCCTGCTGTTCCAGTATCTTTTTGAATTCTTCGTCCCAGCCGCTGGTGGTGCGAAGCAGGATGACCATATCCGAATACCGCACCGGACGCAGTTCTCCCGTGGATTTCTCCATCACCTTCAGACTGCCCTTCAACTGTTTTATACGGGCGGCAATGGCGAGCGCTTCCAACTGTCGTACATTATCGTAATCCACAAGGACTCCCGCACCCTCGGCATGCTGCTCTCCGATGCCGCTCTCTTCGCGCTCTCCCTTTTCCGGCTTCGCTGCCGTAGGCGGGATCCTCCTGTGCAGGATACACTGCTCCGGGATACAGTGCCGCCTTGTCATCATAGGCGATCCCGCCGATCTCCCTGCTCATGATCCGGGAAAATACACCATTGACCGCATCCACCACCTGGATACGGCTTCGGAAGTTCTTCGCCAGATCGATCCGGCACAGATCTCCGGTCTCCTGATAGGTGTCGTATTTTTCCAGGAAAAGCTCCGGTCTCGCCAGACGGAATTTATAGATGCTCTGCTTCACATCACCTACCATGAAACGGTTGTAACGACCCTCTTCTTCCCCGGAGATAGCGCTTAACAGATACTCCTGCACCAGATTGCTATCCTGGTATTCATCGATAAGGATCTCCTGAAAATACTGGCGGTACTCCATTGCAACGTCACTTGGCACAATCCGATATTTCGTTTCGGTACGATCCGTCCCTGTGCCATCGGATTCTTCCACTTTTTCCCGCTTTAACAGGATCTGCAGCGCATAATGCTCCATATCGGAAAAGTCGATCAGATGTCTCTCCTGCTTGGCTGCGAGAAGCCTTCTGTCGAATTCCAGTACCAGGTCAAGCAATATTCGCAGCGGCTCTCTGCAGGCTTTTCCCTGCTCCACCGCCAGTTCTAACGGGGTCTTAAAATAGCTCTCTGAAAGGTCACTTAAGGTATCCTTCACACTGTTTCGGATTGCCTTTGCCAGTTCCCGTTTGGCGGGATCCACACTGTCGTCCTTTTTAGAAGGGAGCCGTGCGAAAGTCACCGCAGGAACTTTGGCCGCCTGTTCCTCCAGATCCTTACAGGATGTCAGTCTCTCCAGCTGCTCGATCTCTGCCTCCGTCAGTTCTCCGTACATATACGGACCGTCCGGTAGTTCACACAGCCGCTTTACTTCCCGCAGTTTTTCCAGGCATCCCTCCACGGTACGGTTCACCCGTTCCGTCAGATATTGTCCGTAATCGCTGTGAACCAGTGCTTCCATATCTCCTGCGGCATAGTCATTTTTGCGCTCCTCCAGCCATTCGGCAGGCCAGGGAAAACTTCCCGCATACCGGGACAGATTCAGGATATGCTGCTCTAATACGCTCTCCCTGCCTCCCGGGCAGAAATACTCCACACAGGCATGGAACTGTTCCGGGGCTTCCGGGACAAATTGCCCGGCATAGGCATCCTCTAACAGCTGCGCCAGTACTTCCTGCTGAAGCAGCTTGATCTCTCCCTCGTCTGCCACGCGGAAATCCGGATCCAGACCGATCTCATTAAAATGGTTCCGGATCAGGAACAGGCTGAAGCTGTCGATAGTAGTGATCTGCGCATTGTGTAACAGTGCAGACTGCTTCTGGATATGCTCGTTGCCGGGATCCGCCTCCAGTCTGGCAGTGATGCCCGCGGCGATCCGTTCTCTCATTTCTGCTGCAGCGGCATTGGTAAATGTCACGATCAGCAATCTGTCAATATCCGCCGGATGTTCTCCGTCACAGATCATGCGGATGATACGTTCCACCAGCACTGCCGTCTTACCGCTTCCCGCGGCCGCCGATACCAGAATATTGCTGTTATGCAGTTCGATCACTCTTTGTTGTTCCGGGGTGAATTTCATTCCCATACGCTACCTCTGTTCCTGTTTCTTTTATCCTACGCTTCCGTCGTCTCCTGCATCCGCTGCATCAGCGTCTGCTTATCCAGATCCTCCAGCTGCCTCTTCTCATATCCGGGAATACTGCCGTCAAAGCCGCAGACCTTTTTATAGGCGCAATAGGTACATGCTTCCTCATTTCCTTTTTCGTAAGGATTTGCCGCTATTTTACCGTCCAGGATCTCCCTGCCAATCTGGCGTATCTTCGTATCCACATAAGCAGATACCACATGCAGCTCCTCACGGCTTAAGATTCCGGATCTGGCACTGAAGCTTCCGTCCTTTTTCTTTTCCACCGGAATGACTTTGGACTTGTCCTGTAAAAATCGATCCAAACGTTCCACCACGGCGGGATCGCTGTTCACCACACCGTTCATGCGAAGCTTTGTCAGAATCTCTTCGTTGATCTGCTCCTGGGTCAGTTCCACCGGAGTCTCTATCGTAGGATCATCAATATGATAATACAGCAGTGCCGCCGGTACGATCTCCTTATCCGGATGCTTTCTGCTCTCCAGCTCCATTGCCGCATTCATATATACCACCAGCTGCAGCTGCAGGCCGTAGTACAGTGCCGCCAGGTCGAATTTCTTATTGCCGGACTTGTAATCGATGACCTTGACATAGACATGCTCCGCGTCCTCCGATACATCGATACGGTCAATGCGTCCCTGCAGGTGCATCTTCTCTTCTTCAGACAGATCCACATGAATACTGTCCAGATCCTCCGCAAACCGGAAGGACAACTCATAATCGTCCGGCTGAAAGCTTCCCTGCTTCAGATGCTGCTGCAGTGTCAGCACCGTCCGGGTCAGGATCCTGCTCATCCGGGTAATAGCATATTCATTCCTCGCAGAACTGTACAGAACGGTCTCCCCATAAGTCGCAGCATAACCTTCCACTGCTTCTTTGATTGCCTGAGTTGCAAAATTTTCATCAAAATCCCACCATGTTCGACCGGATTCTGCAAGTTTTCCTGCGAAATTCTCCAGTACCGCATGATACACATTTCCCATATCCGACACTTCAAAGCCAAATTCTTCTCTCTCCTGCAGAGACAGGCCATATTGCAGGAAATGTCTGCATGCGCAGGCAGCATAGGTCTCTAAGCGGCTCACACTGTTCTCCAGCTGCCTGCCGTACAATGCTCTCGCCACGATCCTTGACAGACCGCTCTCCTTATATCTTCTAAATGCTGCCGCCGTCAGACGGTCTCTGCCCTCCGGATCTGCTTCATAGGCACGGTACATGAGATAAAAATCCTGCCGTTCCTCTTCCCGCAGCGTTCCGTCCGCATATTCCCGCAGTTCCTCCGCCAGATATCTGGCACCTTCCTGTCTGCCCTCGATCTGCTCTAAGCGGCTGCGGTTCTGGGGATATTCCACAGCAAGCTGCGGAAAAAGCTTCCGTACCGTATCGATCAGGTAAGACGGACGGATTCCCTTCCCATCACTGTTTACCTTGGCATAAGACAGATACAGCCGTTCTGAGGGTTTCGTCATATTCAGATACAAATACAGTCTCTGAATGTACATCTGTTGTCTGGGACTCGGTGCCATTTCTGTTCCGGATTCGATTAAAAATTCTCTGTCCATATCGGAGATAATGCCGCCCTTGGAGGCATTTTTCGGAATGTTTCCATCATTTACCCCCAGGAAAAACAGTACTTTAACCTGTTTTAAGCGGGTCCGCTCCATATCACCCACCACAATACGATCCACATTCTGCGGAATCGTACCTACTGTGATCTCGCCAAAACCAGCCTCTAAAATATCCGCAAATTCCTGTAGGGAAATCTCTTCCTCACCCAAAAGTTCATAGATTTGATCCAGCAGATCCATGACCAGACGGTAGATCTGTGCATATTCCCTGGCTTTCGCCAGGTCGCCCTCCTGCTCGAACTGCTGTTGATAGTTCAAAAGCTTCTGCTGTACCTGATTCTGCTCCAGAAAATCATACAGGTGATCCACATACTCGCCGGCTTTTGCCCGGGGAGCCATATGCAGGATCTCCACGGTATCCGCAAACTGCTGTCTGATACGGTTCAGACGCTCCATGGTCTCTTCCGCCCGCTCTGTGTCTTCCTGCCCACTGCCTTGCTGCATCTCCTCAGTTTTTCGTGTGAACAGGCGGCTGTAGGTGCGATACCCTCTCGCCCCGGTGCGGATCACATAATTCTCCAGTTCGTCAATTTCCTCTCTGGAGATATCCGCCATGCCGCTGCGCAAAAAATGAAATACGGTATCATACGAAAAATCCCTGATATATAACTGCAAGACGCTTTTGATGTATTCGATCATGGGATTTAAGACAATCCCTCTGGTCCTGTCCAGAAAACAGGGAATCTCCAGCTGCCCGAATTCCGTCTCCACATAGGAAGCGTACCCCTCCAGATCTCCGATGACCACAGCAATATCCCGGTAAGTAAGTCCTTCTTCCCGGATCAGCTTCCGGATATACAATGCCGTCTGATGGACTTCCTCTCTGGGAGAAAGTGCCTCGAACATACGGATCTCACACTGTTTCTCCGTATAAGGCTCATACTGATAGCGGAACAGGTTCTGCTCCAGATAACATAACGCCGGTGCCTCGGTGAAACGGTTGGGACCGCCCTTTACAAATACATCTTCCCCTCGTGTCACCTCTGCCTCCGCCGCCAGCTTCACCAGATCCGCCACTGTCTTTTTACTCAGATGAAACAATTTTTGCTCGCCGTCCATCTGATAAGGGTCTTCTTCCTCACCAATGGTCACAGCGACAATGGTCTCTTCGCACACCCGCATCAATTCCTGGATCAGACGGTTCTGTATAGGGGTAAATCCCGTAAACCCGTCGAATACCACCACACTGTCCGGAAGGATCTTCGACTTTACCAGGGATCTGCGCAGCACGTCCAGTGTCTCCTCTGTGGTGATAAAATGGTCTCTGATATAATCCTGAAATCCCCGGTACAGAGTCTTTAAGTCTCTGAGCTTCATTGCCAGTGCGCCCCTTTTTTCAGCGCTGGCGATCAGTTTATCCATATCCTGTGTGCTGATGCCGTACTGCATGAATTCGGAGATGGCACTTTTCACCTCATGGATATAGCCCTGCTTATGCAACAGGCTTCCCATGGCAGGCAGCTGCTCCTTCAGATCTGCCGCGATCTTCTGCAGCACCAGGCTTTTCCCGGTGTCATCCAGTACAGGCATTTCCTTCGTTCCTACTTCCTCCAGGATACGATGGCTGAGTCTGCCGAAGCTTAAGACATCGATATTCAGGATACCGCCTCTGTCACTGCGCATGACCAGATCCTTCTGGGTCTGCATAGTGAACTGATCCGGCACGATGATCAGGAAATTCCTCCCCGGCTCCTGTGCCGCCCGCTGCATGATCTCTTCATAGATTCTGTGACTCTTGCCGGACCCGGAAGGTCCGAAATAGAAACGTAAACTCATAGGTCTCCTTTTGCAGTCTTCTGCCTATTGTATATCAAGCTCGATCGGACAATGGTCCGATCCCGGAACTTCCGTGTGGATCTTCGCATCTGTCAGTCTGTCCTGCAGGCACTGTGACACCACGAAATAGTCAATTCTCCATCCGGCATTTTTCGCCCTCGCCTGGAATCTGTAAGACCACCAGGAATAGATTCCGGTCTGCTCCGGATAAAAATAGCGGAAAGTGTCGATAAATCCATTTTCCAGTACTTTGGAAAAACAGCTTCTCTCTTCGTCCGTAAAACCGGCATTCCCACGATTGGTCTTCGGATTTTTCAGATCAATCTCCTCATGTGCCACATTCAGATCTCCCGCATAGATCACCGGCTTTTTCTCTTCCAGTTTTTTCAGATAAGCCAGAAAATCCGCCTCCCATTGCATCCGGTAATCCAGTCGCTTTAATTCCTGCTGGGCATTCGGTACATAGACTGTCACAAAATAGAATTCCGGGTACTCTGCCGTGATCACTCTGCCCTCATGGTCATGCTCTTCCACGCCGATGCCATAGGTCACCTGCAAGGGTTCCTCCTTGGTAAAAATGGCGGTACCGGAATAGCCCTTTTTCTCCGCATAGTTCCAGTACTGGTGATATCCGGGCAGATTTAAGTCGATCTGTCCCTCCTGCAATTTAGTCTCCTGCAGGCAGAAAATATCTGCGTCTATTTCCTGAAAAAAATCTAAAAAGCCCTTCTGCATGCAGGCTCTCAGTCCGTTTACATTCCATGAGATAAATTTCATGCTTTTTCCTCTTTCTTATTTTTGATTGTTTAACCATTCCTGCTCCTTGCGGGCAGCCTCCAGGGACGCTTCGTACCCTTTTAGAATATCCGTAAGTCTCTGCACATCTGTGATTGCGCTTGCTTTATTTTCCGGGTGTTCCATCCAGGGATGTCTGTATTTTGCAGGATATATGTTTTCTATGGTATTTTCTCCAATTATGTACCATTTTTTCTGATAACAGATTGTGTTGTCCTTCGGGTTTAAGAAAGCGAACAACTGTGCCAGCGGATAGCTCTCCGTCTCCGTCGCCATCTTCCGATTCTTCAGATTCTCTTCTCTGCCGGTCTGAGCCTTGTGAATCTTCACGTTCGTTCCTTCCGGTTCTACGATCAGCGTCATAGGTTCTGCCGGTTTCTTCCACAATTTATCCAGTATATAATTTAACGGTCCCAGCAGCAGGATCGTCATAAGGATCGCCAGCGTCCCCGTCAGCTCCGGGATCCAGTCGCCCAGCACCAGCATCTGGAACAACACATGATCACTGTCCCGCACGCCCCAGACTTTCATTACGACAAATGCCGCCGTCACCGCATAGATCAAGATTGTCGCTATGGCAAACGGCATCAGTAATTTCTCTTTTTTGATGCCCCAGGAAGCATAAGCCTTCCGCTCTTCTTCCGTGAACAACACCGGCAGTTCATAGTTTTCTGTCATGCTCTGATTCTCCCTTTTTTTATTATTCTCCGAGAATGATACGGAGGAGATGTTTGTCTAACATCAGTGTCCGGTTCCAGGGGTTTAAGATCACACCTTCAATGCCCTCTGCGGTCAGCGTCATGCGAAACAGCTGCTCGATATCCGTGAGGAACGTAGACATCACACTGCCGCTTCCTTTTAATTGTTCTTCGAAGCCGGTGAACGCCGACCACCATTTTTTCCCATCGGAGGTCTGCACCGCCTGTAAACGCATAGCGGTTCCGGCTGCCTGCATCACCGCTTCTTGCACATCTGCGGAAGGCGGCTCCACTGCCACGATGAACTGCCCCTGCTCCCGCATCCGTCTGCGCACCACTGTCAGCGCGTGTGCCAGAAGCTCTTCCGTAGGTTCCTGCTGTAATGCCAGAATTGCCTCCTCTATTTTTTCGTTTCCCTGTAAACCTTTATCCTTCTTCTCATCCATATCACTGATCGTATCCTTTTTTATTTGTCATTATCAGGCAGCTTTACTGCGTACCCCACCACGCACATCTATGCCTATCATACCATAAATGCTTACGCAATTCCACTTACGTTTCCCTCCACACATTTTCCCTCCGCGCGCTGTCTTTTCCTTGACAGTGACTACATTCATTGCTAACATGAACCTGAGCATTTCAAGCTCAGAAATGAGGACATTATGAATACTTTTGACCCGAACCATAGATACAGCGATGCCGCGAAGCTGGCACGTCTGAAAAATAAAAAGCTTTTCCTGTTCGACATCGACGGAACGATCGCCGTGGGCGATACCCTGTACGAAGGCAGTGCGGATCTGATCCGCTATATCAACGACATCGGTGGCAGGGCTTATTACATTACCAACAATTCCACGAAAAGCGGGCTGGACTATGTGAAGAAATTCCACGATGCATTTCACTTGGACAGCACAGAGGATCAGTTCATCACCTCCGGTTATATGACGCTGCGCTTTCTGAAGGAAAATTATGCAGAGAAAAAAATCTTCGTACTGGGAACTGCTTCCTTCGTAGCCGAACTGCGTAAAAACGGGCTTCATGTCACCGAGGTCTGCGAAAAGAATATCGACTGTGTAGTGGTTGCCTACGACAGTGAATTAAATTACGGCAAGCTTACGGAAGTCTGCAAAGTTTTATTCACCCAGGACGTTCCCTTCTACGGTACCAATCCGGATCTGCGCTGCCCCATCGACTTCGGCTTTATCCCCGATTGCGGTGCAATCTGTGATATGATCACCGCTACCACCGATAAACAGCCTATTTACTTGGGCAAACCCAGCAAAGAAGTCGTAAACTTATGCCTGGATATATCCGGTTTCACCCCCGAGGAGACACTGGTAGTCGGTGACCGTCTGTATACCGATATTGCCTGCGGCATTAACGGCGGCGTGGACACCTGTGTACTATTCACCGGCGAGGCACAAAAAAAGGATATTCTGACTCCCGAGGGGGAGCCGAATACCCAGTATCTGCCGGACTATGCTTTTGAAAATGTGCAGGAACTGTTAGATGCCTGCAAAGAATAAATTAAGAGTTACTCTCTAATGGATTTCTTCACGACACCGATTCCCAGCGGATAAGGTCCGGTGTGTACACCGATGGTAGCACCGATCTGGAAAGTGGGAATGGTGTCGATGTCGTATCCCTTCTCCTTCAGTCTGCTTACCAGTCTGTCCCTAAACTCCACGGCTTCTTCCTTATCGTAGCCGTATCCTATACAGATACTGTAATCTGCAATATCTGTCTTCTCCTCTGCCAGATATGCCAGCAGCAGGTCGATAGTCTTGTCCACGGTCTTGCGGCGGCTTCTGCCGATACCGGACGGGAAAATTTCGCCTTCTTTTAAGGTGATGATAGGCTTGATGCCAAGCAAGCTTCCTGCTACACTTGCTACTTTGCCGATGCGCCCACCATGCTTTAAGTATTCCATATTTCCGACCGTGAAAAAGATTCTTCCGGAGCTCTTGATCTCATTCAGGCGATCAATGCTCTCCTGATATCCTGCACCCGCATCTCTGAGCCTTACTGCTTCCAGTACATAGATTCCCTGAAGAACTGTGTTCACGCAAGAATCGCAGACATAGATCTGTGATTCGGGATATTCCTCTTCCAGAATCGCCTTCGCATTCAGCGCGGACTGCATAGAGCCGCTGAATTTGGTCGTGATGCAGATACAAAGAATGGGGGTTCCTGCTTTGACATAAGGCAGAAATGCATCCAGGTAATCCTGTACGGACGGCATAGAGGACTTGGGATATACATCCGGATGATCCACCATTTTCTGATAGAATTCACGTACACCGATCTCTACCATTTCTTTTTGATATTTTCCCTCTTCAAAAGATACATAGAAGGGAACCACTGTGATATTCTTCTCTTTGGTAAGCTCCAACGGAAGATCGCAGGAACCGTCTGATATAATATGAAATGCTTCGCTCATTCTCGCATACACCTTTCTGCTTCTTTTCAAAGTTTAGCTTACCACGTTGTAGAGTAAAAAGCAATGCGTTTTTGACTTTGTATTTCATTTCATGGTATTTTAAATCTTTTTATGTAGTTTTTATAACTATATAAAAATTTGGATAGTTTTCCGCGATATTTGTCGATGAAAGGATGTCAACCTTTATCAGACTTTCGTTGACAATAGGTTCTTCTCCCGATATACTAAAGTTGTTAACCATTCATTCCTTTGGTTGACATTTTTCTGCAGGAATGACCCCCCTTTCATTCTCTGCAAACTGACAACAGCCCGGCAGAAAACCTGCCGGGCTGTTGTCAATCCTTATGCGAGCTTAAGTCTTTCGACCCTGATATCATGTTATATGGAGTAATCCAGATTCTCCAGTCTCTTTTTTCTACGTTCTACGAGATCTGCTATAGTCACGCCATCTACTACTTTATTCACAGCATTATACAGTTCCTGCCATACCTCCAGGGTCTCACAGGTATCGCAGCGTTCACAGATGTCCGCACCGTCTTCCAGACATGCCACCGGTGCAAGCGACCCTTCTGTCAGCCGCAGGATCATTCCCACCGTATAATCTGCCGGGTCTTTGGCGATGCGGTAACCACCCTGTGCACCACGGACGCTCTTCACATATCCTGCCTTATTCAGCACAGCAATGATCTGCTCCAGATACTTTTCGGAAATCCCCTGTCTGGCAGCGATTTCTTTTACCTTGATACACTCTCCATTGTTGTTCAATGCCAGATCCAACATGACACGTACTGCATATCTTCCTTTGGTTGAAATTTTCATCCTATCCTCATTTCCGAGCATCCTCCTGCTCTGTTTCACTTTTCATATCAGCCTGCTTACGCCAAAGCGGTTTAAAACTGCTCCGATCTTTCTATGGTTTCCACAGATTCTACCTTATTTTTTCTTTATTTTTCTTTTTCCTATAGTTCATATAGGATTTGTGGAAACAACAGAAAAATCTGGAGAGCACCCAATCGAACTCTGTTCAGAGAAATCTCCTCCCATTCCACGGAATGCTCTCCGTATTTTCGTATTACTTATGTTGTATTACATGCAAATCCGTTTCACTTTACTTGTAAGGGATAACGCCACCATTATAATTGTCGTTGATGAACTGCTTGATCTCATCGGACTTCAGAGTATCTACCAGTGCCTTGATCTTAGGCAGATTCTCGTTGCCTTCCTTAACAGCGATTACATTTACATAAGTAGCAGCTGCTTCGGAATCATCGCTCTCATACAACAGAGCATCGTCTGCAACAGTCAGGCCTGCTTCCATAGCATAGTTGCCGTTCAGGACACCGAAGGATACTTCCGGAAGGGTTCTGGGAACCTGTGCTGCTTCCAGCTCTACGAAGCTGATGTTGTGAGGGTTCTCAACGATATCCTTAGTAGTAGCGGTCAGACCCACACCATCCTTCAGAGTGATGTAACCGTTATCCTGTAACAGTAACAGAGCACGTGCTTCATTGGTGGTATCGTTGGGTACTGCGATGGTTGCATTGTCAATGTTGTCTAAGCTGGTCTCGGTTCCGGGATACAGTCCGAAGGGCTCATAATGGATACCGCCGGCATTTACCAGATGGGTACCTTTCTCCTCGTTGAAGCTCTCCAGATAAGGGATATGCTGGAAGTAGTTTGCATCGAAATCACCGGACTCTACTACTAAATTAGGCTGTACATAGTCATCAAAAATCTGAATCTCCAGAGTATAACCCTGCTCCGCTAACAGAGGCTTTGCTGCCTCCAGGATCTCTGCATGAGGTACTGCACTTGCAGCTACCTTGATAGTGGTATCGGTGTCAGCTACTTCCTTGCTTTCTGTTGCCTCGGTAGTCTGGGCAGTGGTTTCCTGGTTAGCTGTTGTTGCAGCTGCCTCGCTGGTCTGAGCAGCTGTTTCGTTGCTGCCGCAGCCGGTCAGTGCGCTCACGGACAATGCTGCAACTGCGATCAAAGCAATCACTTTCTTTTTCATAATACTTCTCCTCCTAAATCTTTTGGTAAAAAATTTTAGTCTATTGAATCAGATGCCTTACATCTGCCTCAATCTTTTCGTTTTCCCTAACGGGTTCTCTTATCCAATTTCTTGGAAATCGTCATTCCGATATATTGCAGCAGCTGTACCAACAGTACCAACAATACTACTGTCACCAGCATAATATCGGTCTGGTAACGATAATAACCGTATCGGATCGCAATATCACCGAGTCCGCCTCCACCTACGGCACCTGCCATAGCGGAGTAGCCTAAGATTGTTCCCAGTGCAATGGTCGCATTCACAAGCAATGAGGTTCTGGATTCTGCCAGCATAACCTTCCAGATGATCGTCCACAGGTTAGCTCCCATGCTCTGTGCTGCTTCAATCACTCCGTGATCTACCTCCAACAGAGAAGATTCCACCATTCTGGCAATGAACGGTGCCGCTGCCAGAGTCAGAGGAACGATGGTAGCCGTCGGACCGTAGCTCTTTCCTACAATGATACGGGTCAAAGGGATGATCATGATCAACAAAATCAAAAACGGAATGCTTCGCACAATGTTGACGATCACATCCAGAATCTTATAAATGATCTTGTTCGGACGCAGTCCCTTCGGTGCGGTAATCACCAGGGCAATTCCCATAGGAAGTCCGAGTACATACCCCATAAATGTGGAAACAAGGGTCATATACAAAGTAACAAAGGTGCCTTCCACCAGCATCATAATCGTTGCATTATCCCACATAGTCTTTCAGCTCCTCCACTTCCAGTTTTCTCTCCTGTAAATAATGGATCATCTTGTTCGCCGCCATTTCATCCTCCGGCAGCTGTAAGATCATCTGTCCATGGGCGATACCGCCGATGTCCTTGGTATCCGCTAACAGGATATTAACGGGAGCCTTGCACTCCAGCACCATATTGGCGATCACAGGCTCGAAAGAAGAATTCTCAGTGAAAACAATGCGGATGCAACGTTTGCCGGACATTTCCTTTGCCTTGGGATCCACCATGAACACCAGCTTTCTTGCAGCTGCGGACTGGGGTCTGGAGAATACCTCCTCCACAGTACCATGCTCTGCCAGTTCTCCGGCATCGATAATGGCTACATGGGAACAAATCTCCTGTACCACAGCCATCTCATGAGTGATGATCACGATGGTGATGCCGTACTGTTTGTTGATGTCCTGTAATAATTTCAGGATCTCCTTGGTCGTCGTGGGATCCAGCGCACTGGTCGCCTCGTCACACAGCAGGATCTTCGGCGTATTGGCAAGAGCTCTTGCGATTGCCACACGCTGCTTCTGTCCACCGGAGAGCTGAGAAGGATAAGCGTCTGCCTTTTCCTTCAGTCCTACGATCTCGAGCAGTTCCATAGCGCGCTTTCTGGCCGCCTGCTTCTTCACACCCACGATCTCCATGGGGAAGCATACATTGTCCAGAACACTTCTCTGCATGAGCAGATTAAAATGCTGAAAGATCATCGCAATGCCTGTACGAACCTTACGAAGTTCTGCCTCAGTCAGTGTCGAAAGATCCTGATCTTCTACGACTACGGTTCCCGTGGTGGGCTTCTCCAGATAGTTCAGGCAGCGTACCAGGGTAGATTTTCCGGCACCACTCATACCGATGATGCCGTAGATGTCTCCCTTGTTGATATCCAGGCTGATACCCTTTAAGGCTTCTACCTGATTATCTTTACCAATAAAAGTTTTTGTTACATTCTTGATCTGAATGATCGGTTCCATAAGTTCCTCCATTCCAGGTTCGTGCTTTTAAGGGAAGAAAAGCGCAAATTCCTTGAATTCCTAGTACCATGCCATACATTCTAACACAAGAATGCAAGTCTGTCCAGTTCTGCAAATTTCGTCTTAAGCTTCTGCAAACATCGGGGTGGACAGGTATCTGTCACCGGAATCAGGAAGCAATGCTACGACTGTTTTGCCTGCATTTTCAGGGCGTTTTGCGATCTGTGCTGCTGCGTACAGAGCTGCGCCGGAGGTGATTCCTACCAGGATACCTTCCTTATGAGCGATGAGGCGGCCGGTGGTAAATGCCTGATCGGTAGTAACGGTAAAGATCTCATCATAAATGCCGGTATTCAGAACGGAAGGAACGAATCCTGCGCCGATACCCTGCAGCTTATGAGGTCCGGGCTGTCCGCCGGAAAGTACGGGAGAATCTGCAGGCTCTACTGCTACGATCTTCACTTTGGGGTTCTTGGATTTTAAATAAGTACCAATGCCGGTCACGGTTCCGCCGGTACCTACACCTGCTACGAAGATATCAACCTTGCCATCGGTGTCTTCCCAGATCTCAGGACCGGTGGTAGCTGCATGTGCGGCGGGGTTCGCGGGGTTATCAAACTGTCCGAGGATCACGGCTCCCGGGATGGACTTCTCCAGCTCTTCTGCCTTGGCGATAGCTCCCTTCATGCCCTTGGAGCCTTCGGTCAGTACCAGCTCTGCACCGTATGCCTTCAGGAGGTTACGGCGCTCCACACTCATGGTCTCGGGGAGGGTAAGAATGGTTCTGTAACCCTTGGCTGCAGCCACACTTGCCAGGCCGATACCGGTGTTGCCGGAGGTGGGTTCGATGATGGTGGAGCCTTCTTTTAAAATACCCTTCTTCTCGGCATCTTCGATCATTGCCAGTGCGATTCTGTCCTTAACGCTTCCTGCGGGATTGAAGTACTCCAGCTTTGCCAACAGTTCTACGCCTTCGATATTCTGATCCTTCAAGTAGTTTGTCACCTTTAAAAGGGGTGTATGTCCGATCAGCTGGGTTGCAGATGTGTAAATCTTACTCATAATAGAATCCTCCTTAAACCTGAAAATTGTGTTTGTTTTTATTTCCTACTTATCTGATATGGATGTTATGGATTTATACTATACTATTCCGCTAGGAATGTCAACTATTATTTTTTAAACTTTTTGAGAGTTGTGCCGTGGAACGGAAAATGGTATGATTTAATAATCAACACGTAGCCTCCATTGGGGCTAAGAGCCGCAGACCCGCTTATATCTCCGTAGCCCCAACAGCAAGTAAGAAACGCGGCACGCTCTCGCTCTGTCGCAGAGCGTAGCGGTACATAAGCGTGAAAAGTACTCACGCAATGCGTCCCTTGGGACGCTATGGTACCGACGTCTGCTTACGGCCTGCTTATTCTTACTTGCTGTCGTGACTACTGGGTTATTCATTAATCAGGAAGGAAACACCAATCCATGGCAAATAACATTTACCGCGTTCCTACTATATATAGTGATATCAAAAAAACGACTGAACCTCTCTCAGTCCAGGTACCGGGTTCTAAGAGTATCACGAACCGCAGTCTCCTTCTGGCGATGCTGGCGGAGGGAAAGTCCACGCTGCGTGGGGTGTTGTTCTCGGATGATTCGAGGCATTTTCTTAAGTGTGTGCAGGATCTGGGATTTGAGACGACGGTGGATGAGGAAAGCTGTATCGTCACGGTAGAAGGACTGGGAGGAAAGCTTCCCTGTGAAGAGGCTGTGTTAAATGTGGGAAGTGCAGGAACGGCAGCGCGTTTTCTGACAGCTACGTTAGGTGTCTCGGAAGGTGTTTTTCACATGGATTCTTCGGAGCAGATGAAGAGGCGCCCCATGGATCCGCTTCTGTCCTCTCTGGCAGAATTGGGGTGTGAGGTCCGCTGTGAAGGAGAAGATGGGCATTTTCCTTTTACGCTGACCGCTCATGGGTTCGGACAGGATCATATCTCCATCGATATCGGGCACAGCAGTCAGTTTCTGAGTGCGCTGCTGATTGCTTCGACTTTGTCTTCGGAAGATTTTACGATTCAGGTAGAGGGTACCCATGGGATGGCGTATATCGAAATGACGCAGAAGATGATGGAACAGTTCGGAGTCTGCGTGGAGCGTCCCACGCCGGATCAGTTCCGTATTCCCGCCGGTCAGCATTATAAAGCATTAGATTATCAGATTGAGCCGGATGTCTCTGCCGCCTGTTATTTCTATGCGATGGTACCGTTACTGGGAATCCCGGTCTGTGTAGAGCATGTGCATTTTGAAAGTCTGCAGGGAGATGTAGAATTCCTGCGTATCTTAGAGAAAATGGGATGTACCGCACAGGATACGGAAAAGGGAGTCCTCCTGCTGCCTCCTTCAGCTTTATCGGACGCCGGAACGCAGACTCCCGCTTTCCATGGTATCACGGTGGACATGTCCTCCTGTTCCGATCAGGCGATCACACTGGCAGCCATCGCACCGTTTGCCGACAGCCCCTCCTGTATCACAGGCATCGGGCACATCCGTTTCCAGGAGAGTGACCGCATCCATGCCATCTGTACAGAACTGACCCGTATGGGCATCCGCTGCGAAGAGACGCAGGACAGCATCACCATCTATCCGGGGACGCCAAAGCCTTGTACCGTAGCCACCTACGCCGACCACCGCATGGCTATGGGGTTTGCCCTCACCGGTCTGCGCACGGAGGGCATCGTGATCGACGATCCCGGATGCTGCCGCAAGACCTTCGAGAATTATTTTGAAGTACTTGACCAGGTGATCACGGAGATATCAGAGGGTTAGGCATATAACTGAAAAAGAGAGCATCCATGGCTCTATATTTCTGCCATGGATGCTCTCTCTTACTTTCTTTGTTCAGTTTATGCTGTTTTCAGCAAAAATGTCTTAGTTCTCCTGACCCTTTACCGCGAAGCATACGCCGGTGTCATCGGGCTTGTCCTCATCGAACTTGTAGTCCTTGCCGGGCAGTACTGCATTCAGGATAATACCGGTCAGCGCACCTACTGCCAGTCCGGACAGGCTGATGGTGATCTCGCCGATGTGGAATGCGATAGCGCCTGCTGCACTGTAGTTGATACCGATGGACAGTACCAGGATCAGAGCGGCGATGATAACGTTACGGCTCTTGGTAAAGTCTACCTGAGTCTCTACGATGTTACGGACACCGACTGCAGAGATCATACCGTACAGTACCAGGGATACACCACCGCAGGTAGCGGTAGGCATACAGCCGATCAATGCTGCTACCTTCGGGGAGAAGGAGAACAGTACAGCAAAGCCTGCTGCAATACGGATAACTCTGGGGTCGAATACCTTGGTCAGAGACAGTACACCGGTGTTCTCACCGTAAGTGGTATTCGCAGGAGCACCGAACAGGGATGCAATAATGGTAGCCAGACCATCACCTAACAACGTACGATGCAATCCGGGCTCCTTGATATAGTTGATACCAACGGTGGAAGAAATAGCGGAGATATCTCCGATATGCTCTACCATGGTAGCCAGTGCGATCGGCATAATAGTGATCACGGAAGTAATTAACAAAGAAGTGTTGCCGTCGGACAGTGCCCAGAAAGCAGTCTCATTCCAGTGGATGGGAAGTCCGATCCATGCAGCTTCCGCAACGGGTGTGAAATCCACGCGGCCTAAGATAGCTGCCAACACATAAGAACCAACAACGCCGATGATGATCGGAACGATCTTCACCATTCCCTTACCCCAGATATTGCAGATCACTACCAGTGCAATAGCGACCACTGCGATCAGCCAGTCTGCGGAACAGTTGTTGATAGCGGACTGGGACAGGGTCAGACCGATGGCAATGATGATGGGGCCGGTTACGATGGGCGGGAAGAAACGCATTACCTTGCCGGTACCGAAGATCTTGATCAACAGGGATAATACCAGATACAGCAGACCTGAGCAGGCCACGCCGAAGCAGGCATAAGGAAGCAATGCGGAATTGTCCGCTCCGTCTGCCATAGGTGCGATCGCGGCATAACCGCCTAAGAATGCAAAGGAAGAACCCAGGAATGCGGGTACCTTTCTCTTGGTCAGCAGATGGAACAATAAAGTTCCCAGACCTGCAAATAACAGTGTTGTGGAAACATCCAGACCTGTCAGCATGGGTACCAGAATCGTGGCACCGAACATTGCGAACATGTGCTGAAGTCCTAGCAGAAGCATCTTGGGCACGCCCAAGGATCTGGCATCGTAAATGCCATTTTCGCCGAGTGTAGTCTTCTCGCTCATTTTTCTCCTCCTGTGTCATAGACATGTGAACTTGTAATATTTGCCGCATAGAGATAGGCAGATAGTCATCTACCTGCCCACACCTATGTGACCTTATTAGTTACATGATAGCTTTTCATCGTTCCACAGTCAAGAAAAAATTTATTCCACTGCATGTTCTTTCAAAAAGTCCAGCCAGATGGGAATATACCGGGCCTTCAGGTGCACTCCGTCGTAAGTATAGGATGCCACCATTCCTCCGGTCTCATCACAGATCAGCGGATTCACATCCAGGTAATATATCTTCTCATCATCCGCCAGCTTCGCGATTTCTTCATTCCTGGCTTCGATGCCCTCATTGGTAATATAGTCTCCCTGCCCGGAGCGTTCCGTGGTCACCTTCATGATCGCCTGCAGGTAGATCACCGCATCGGGCTGCAGCTGTTGCAAATGCTGTACTGCCTCCCCGTAAGCCTTCATGAAAGATTCCACCGTACCGGTTCCCATCTCGTTAATACCGATCATCAGATAGATCTTGGCAAACTGTTTCTCGGATAGTGCCTCTTCCACCGTGATCTTTTTCTTCTGCCCCGGCACCGCTACTATTTTCGAATCGAACATCTTATAAATCGTAAGTCCGGTAGAGGCATAAAATGTGGAGGTCTCTTCCAGTCCACCATATTCATACATTCCCACTGTCCGGGAATCCCCGATAAATACAGCATCATCAAAATAGCTGTCATCCACCGTATGGTAGACCACTTCTTTTGGCAGTTCTTCCGAAGGCTCTGTCGGTTGTGGTTCCTCCGTTGTCATTGTCTCTGTCTGCGTATCTGCCGATGTCTCTCCGACTGCCGGTGTCCGACTTTCCCCTGTGGGATCTTCTGTGCCTTCCGGGACCGTATCCCCCGATACGGTTCCGTCCTGTTGTCCGGGTTCCGATGTATGACCCATCCGGGCACCGGCTGCCAGCTGCACACCCCTGTTATACAATTCCCGAAGGGGATCCGTATACACCTGCCAGTTGTCCGTCCATGTAAAAAACAGGACTCCCATAAGCAGCAGACTGATGGGAAAGGATAATTTTCTTATCCATTGTCGTAGTTTCTGTAACATATTTCCTATCCTATCCAGATTTTCTAAAAACTAAAGTACATAAATGGGTTATTTCCCTCTAATATAAGTCTCCAGACGCAATACCAGAATACCGCTGCCAGCAATATTTTCATCAGGATCTTATCCTTGCCGTAATCGTACAACTTCTCGATTGCCGGCGTACATGCCGGCCCGGATACGGCTAACAGCCCACCGTAGGTAGACAATGCTTTCCACGCATCCTCATAGCCGCCACTGATCCCCGGTGCCAGCCACATCATTTTATCCAGATAGACCTGCAGCTGTGACAGATCCGTAATGGCAAAGCACATCCAGCTTACGGGAATGATCAGCCACAGATAAATGTGCGGCAGTACTTTCATTTTATGTACGAATTTTAATCTTCCCAGCTGCCGTTCCAGCACAATGCAGATCCAGAGCAATCCGCCCCAGCAGAAAAAGTTCCAGCCGGCGCCATGCCAGAAAGCTGTCAGCATCCATACCACCAACAGATTAAAAATCGTGCAAAGTTCCCCTCGTCTGCTGCCTCCCAGCGGAATATAGACATACCGGCAGAACCATTGCCCCAGTGTCATATGCCATCTGCGGTAAAAATCCCTGACCCCCCGGGCCATATAAGGTCTGCGGAAATTTCTGGGCAGTTCGATTCCCAGCATCCTGCCAAGCCCCATTGCCATCAACGAATATCCACAGAAATCAAAATAGATCTCCATGGAATAAGCAATGGCTGCCAGCCATGCCAGCGGAGTGGAGATACTCTCGAATCCGGTTACCTGTACTTCATGCCACAGGATCCCTACGCGGTCGGCCAACAGCACTTTGGCTGCCAGTCCTAAGACGAACAGCTTCATGCCGTCCTCCAGTCCCTGCATAGTAAAAGTCCTGTTGTACAGGCTGTCTTTCACCTCACCATAACGGGTAATGGGGCCGGAGATCAGCTTCGGAAACATGACCACATAAGTTGCAAATTTTAAAAAAGAATACTCCCTATCTGCATCTCCGCGATATACATCGATCAGATAAGACAATATCTGAAAGGTATAAAAACTGATCCCCAGAGGAAGTCCCGCAGAACCTCCCCGGCACTTAAACCAGATCAGAATGCCAATGTTAATACTCAATGCTGTCACGAACAACAGCCTCTTGCGCCATAACGTCCTGGGGCTGCGCTTTGCCAGATGCAGCCCGATAAAATAATTACATAAGACGGAAATCATCAAAGGTGCAAGATTTCCTACATCTCCCATTGCATAAAAGACAATGCTGCCTATAAGCAGTGTCAGGTTTCTGTATTTATGCGGTGTGATTCCATAGACAATCAGGAAAATCGGCAGGAACCACAGCAGAAATTCAATACTGCTGAATATCAAATAAATCACATCTTTCTATTTTCGCTTTACACTTGTACTATCATAGTAGCTTGAAATGAAATGTATTACAACAAAACAATTCTTAATTTTAAATGACATTATTTTACAAATCAGTAATCTTTTTGCAATTATTTCAAACATCGTTTACAATAGTTTTCATACAGACAGAATATCGTCAGGAAAGGATCGTTTTCTATGAAAGAACAGTTATACACAATTCCCTTAAATGATGCCGTAAACGCCCAGGACGAATGTCCTTTCTGCTTCATCCACAGAAGTATCGAACAGGATCTGTTAGACTTCGTCTTAGGCTCCGGTTCCTCCTACATGGAAGCGGATATTAGAGAACAGACCGACAAGGCCGGATTCTGCCGCTATCATTTTCAGAAGATGTTCGACTACGGCAATACTCTCGGCAACGCCTGGATCCTGAAAACGCACTACCAGCGTATGATCCGGGAAATGCAGCAGGAATTTGCTTCCTTCCGTCCCGGAAAAAGTTCTCTTCTGGGAAAATTCAAAAAAGCCGAGGGCAGTGAAAATACCATCGGTATGTGGATCCGCGCAAAAGAGGACTCCTGCTATATCTGTTCCCAGTACAAGGATACTTATGAAAGATACCTGGACACCTTTTTCTATCTGTGGAAAAATGACGAAAGTTTCCGGAATAAGATCATAAACGGAAAAGGCTTCTGCCTGCCTCACTTCGGAGACCTCTGTGAAGCCGCCGACCGCAAACTCTCCGATAAGGAAAAGCAGGAATTCTACGACTGCCTCCTGCCCGTCATGGAAGCGAATATGCAGCGGATCTCTGAGGATGTATCCTGGCTGGTGGAAAAATTCGATTACCGAAATAAGGACGCCGACTGGAAGAACTCCAAAGATGCCATCCAGCGCGGCATGCAGAAATTAAAAGGCGGATATCCCGCAGATCCCGCCTATAAGATGTCTAAATAGTTATCATTTTTTTCAAAATTATGATGCAAATAGGATGCTATTTTTCTGAAAACGCTTCGTCAGAGGGCTGTGTGGAACGTTCCGCCAGCCTTCTGCTTAAGTTCAGATACTCTGTGATCTCTTCATACAACATCTCCGGCTGAAAAGCATCCTCTAAAATCCTCTCGTTCATCAGTCCCTTAATGGTCAGTTCCAGCATTTTACGAAGTTTCACGGCATCCTCTGCGGAAGCATATTTACCCAGATCGGCTCTTGCGAAAACAGACTCCAGATAATCTTCCAGCTGCTGTTTTCTCTCTTCTACCGCCAGCAATGCTTCACTGACATTTTCCGTCTGTGCCCGGTTCAGAAAAGGCTGCAGATAAGGATAACCGCACATGGCATGCATTTTTCCACATTCCACCTGCTGTAGCAGAGCAAACAGATCCGTCTCCTTCGCATCCACCGCCGTAGACAACTCCAGCAACAGGTAACGGACGCTGTAATCATAGACAAATGCATATACACCCAGTTTGCTTCCGAAATAATGGAATAGCAAACCCTTGCTGATAGCCGCCTCCTTCACAATATCATCCGTACAGGCATGGCGGTAACCGTGCAGTGCAAATACTTTCAGTGCGGCATTGATCATACGATCCTGCTTTTCTTTTTTTAAATCAAAAAATTTCTCATTCATATCGCAACATATCCCTTTTCATTTTACGCAATAAGGTTTATCATATAACTGTATGGACAAATGTATAAAATTCCGAACCGTTACATACACTACAACATGGAAGGAGCAACCCTATGGCTAAAAAATTTGGCAAATTTCTGCTGTTCACTGCAGCAGTAGGTACCGCAGCCGCAGCTGCTTACTACTATATGCAACAAAAAAACTCTCTGCTGATGGAATCCACCGACGCAGATGACGATTACGATGATTTCCACGAGGATCTGGACGAGAGCACGGAGTTCTCCCGCAATTACGTTCCTCTGAATGCTTCCGTTCCGGCTTCCGCACCCACGGAAGAAACCGCTGAAACCGAAGCTTCCTCTTCCTCCTCTGATTTCACACCGCTCTCCGGTCAGGCAGCCGATCTGTCCGGCGAAGAAGGCGAAACTGTCGAAGATGTGGAAGAATTTTTCGATGAAGAGGACGCCGAGGACGAAGAGCCTCCCGTAACCGAAGAATAATAGCAGTATCCTGAGAAGGTCTCACAGCCATGCATTTTGCAGCCGGCGGAGGCCTTCTTTCATGTCTGCCTCATCCATACTTCCGAATCCCAGCAGCACTGTCGCTTTGTCCGCAGCGGATGCCACCATATTCTCTGACATCCCATAGGCCTTCACATTTTCCGCCGCAGCGGCATCCAGAAGCTCTTTTTCCGTCACATTTCCTTTCGCCGTCAACAGCAGATGCAGCCCCGCATCTTCCCCGGAGATCCGGAATTTTTTTTGAAAAGGCTCCAGTCCCTCTAACAGCTGGTCGTGTTTGGCACGATAACGCATCCGCATCTTGTTCAGATGCCTTTCGAAATAACCGTCCCGGATAAACTCATTCAGGATTCGCTGGTCGATTCTGGATACCGTACAGGAATAGAAAGAACAATCCCTGCGGTACACCTCCAACAGTGTCTCCGGCAACACCATATAGCTGACACGGATCGCCGGTGCGATCGCCTTGGAAAAAGTACCGATGTAGATCACTTTTCCCCTATCGTCCGAGGACTGCAGGGACGGAATCGGTTTGCCGCGATACCGGAATTCACTGTCGTAATCATCTTCGATCAGATAGCGGTCCGGCTTTTTCTCCGCCCAGCGCAACAGCTCCGCCCGCCGGCCGATCGTCATCACCGCTCCGGTAGGGTACTGATGGGAGGGCATGACATAGGCCACCCTGACCGGTTCCTGTTCCAGTCTGTCCGCACGCATTCCCTTATCATCCATATCCACTGTCACAATATGATAGGCGAATGACCGGAAGATACGGTACGCACGTTTATACGTAGGATTCTCCATGGCAATTCCCACATGTCTCCCCAATATTTTCTCCAACAGTAACAGCAGATAATCATTTCCCGCGCCCACAATGATCTGCTCCGGACGGCAGTTCACCCCTCGGGAAGAATGCAGGTAACGGCTGATCGTCAGTCTCAGATCATAATCCCCCTGCGCCTCTCCCTGGGCAAACAGTTCACTGTTGCTGTCATTCAGGATATTTTTCGTAATCCGTTTCCAGACACCGAAAGGGAAACCGTTCATATCGATTCCATAGGGGGAAAAGTCAATCCTTTTTTCCTCGTCCAGGTCTTCTGCCTGTGGATCCCATGCCTCCGGTTCCGGCACCCTGCCAGTTTCCTGCTCCAGAGTGAAGATTCCCTCCAATTTGCATACAAAGTATCCCTTATAGGGTCTCGCCTCGATATATCCTTCACTTAACAGCTGGTCATAAGCATAATCCACCGTACTCCTGGCCACCTGCAGATATTCTGCCAGAGAACGCGTGGAGGGAAGCCTCTCTCCTGCCAGAAGCTTCCCTTCCCTGATTTCCTGTCGTATATGCTCATATATCTGCTGGTACAGACATTTGTCACTGTCTGTACGCAGCCGGATCGTCATATCATACATAATGTTGTCCTACTTTTTCTGACTCTTCAGTTCCTCCAGGATCTGATCCTTAAGCTCTCTTGCCTTGTCCTTGGTACGGGCATTGGCCGATGGAGATGTGAGGATTGAAGCCACCATACGGCTTGCCACATCGTATTTCTGAAATCTGGTGGCCAATACTCCGATCAGGAACTCCACCGTAATTTCATCCATACCGCACATGGGAAATCCTTCGGTCTGAAGTGCTTCCGTGAAGCCGGTATAAGCATTCTTCAGATAGGTCTCTTCCATGTTTTTCACTTCCCGGAGACGGGCCATGTCCGTATCTCCGGATTCTTCCAGATATTCGTGATATCCTCTCATGAGCCATCCGCTCTTTAAGCAGATATAAGCCTTCTCGCTGGCATGGGCACGTTTTACCACCGCATTTGCGAGGCACAGCTTATAGCGTTCGATCGCCTCTTCATAGGTATAGATATCGTCATCATAGGTGTGCAGCTGTACTTTGCTGCTGATATTCTCTTTGATCAGTTTGGCATATACCTTGGTAATGTTGTTGAAATATCTGTTCAACGCCGCATATCCGCAATGGGGACACAGGATCACATCATATTTTACCGCATCGATTCCTTCGTATTTTGCACGAAGATCCTGATCCGTGCCTAAAAGTCTCGCCTTGCCGGTCTTCATGATCTTGGCGGGAAAATCTTCTCCGCATACCGGGCAGGTGAAATTCTTGTCGTAGATCAGGTCCTTTTCTTCTATCTTAGGTGCCTCGGCCGCTACCTGTTCTTCCTTTTTCTCCTGTCCAAAAATATCCATATCCTCCAGGTTATCCAGGCCTAGTCCGGCCAACCCGCACAATTTGTCTGACATATGTTTCTCCTTTTCCAAACTTACTTAGGCAGTACATAAGAGCTCTTCAGAGATACGATACGGTTAAATACCAGTTCTCCGGGTTTGGTGTCTTTGCAGTCCACGCAGAAGAAGCCCTGTCTCACGAACTGGAAGCGGTCGTACGCCTGTGCCTTTGCAAATGCAGGCTCTAAGCGGCACTCTGTCAGAGTGGTCAGAGAATTCGGGTTCAGATTCAGACTTCCGTCCTCGTTGTATACACCCTTCTCCTCATCAATAATATTCTCATACAGACGCACCTGTGCTTTCACAGATTCGGTTGCACTTACCCAGTGGATCGTTCCCTTAACCTTACGACCGTCCGGGCTGTTGCCGCCGCGGCTCTCCGGATCGTAGGTACCATGTACTTCCACAACCTTACCGTTTTCATCCTTGACACAACCGGTGCACTTTACGAAATAAGCGTTCATCAGGCGCACTTCGTTGCCCGGAAACATGCGGAAATACTTCTTGGGAGGCTCTTCCATGAAATCGTCTCTCTCGATATATAACTCCTTACCAAAAGGAACCTCACGGCTTCCCAGTTCTTCATTCTCCGGATTGTTGACTACAGGCAGCATCTCGGTCTGTCCTTCGGGATAATTGTCAATGACCAGCTTTACGGGATCCAGGATCGCCATCATACGGGGCGCCTTTGTCTTCAGATCCTCACGGATACAGTACTCTAACATCGCATAATCTGCGGAAGACTGTGCCTTGGAGATACCACACAGCTCTACGAACTTCTTGATAGATTCCGGTGTGAAGCCTCTTCTGCGCAGTGCTGCGATGGATACCAGTCTGGGATCATCCCAGCCGTCCACGATCCCCTGCTCTACCAGCTTCTTGATATAACGCTTACCGGTCACCACGTTGGTCAGGTACAGCTTGGCGAACTCGATCTGCTTGGGAGGATGCGGGTATTCCAGTTCTCTTACCACCCAGTCATATAAGGGTCTGTGATCCTCGAACTCCAAAGTACAGATAGAGTGGGTCACGCCTTCAATGGCATCCTCGATGGGATGTGCAAAATCGTACATCGGGTAAATGCACCATTTGTCACCGGTATTCTGGTGAGACATATGTGCCACACGGTAGATAACGGGATCACGCATATTGATATTCGGTGATGCCATATCGATGCGGGCACGCAGTACCTTGGAGCCGTCCTCGTACTTTCCGGCCTTCATATCCTCGAACAGTGCCAGATTCTCTTCTACGCTTCTTACGCTGCCGGGATCCTCCTTGCCGGGTTCGGTCAGGCTTCCTCTGTACTCACGGATCTGCTCTGCACTTAAATCGGAGACATAAGCCTTGCCTTTTTTGATCAGCTTTACTGCTGCCTCATACATCTGGTCAAAATAGTTGGATGCGAAGAAGAGGCGATTCTCCCAGTCCGCGCCCAGCCACTTTACATCTGCCTTGATGGACTCCACGAATTCAGACTTTTCCTTGGTGGGGTTAGTATCATCAAAACGCAGGTTGAATTTGCCGTTGTATTTCTGAGCCAGACCATAGTTCAGCAGAATACTCTTGGCATGTCCGATGTGAAGATATCCGTTGGGTTCGGGAGGGAAACGGGTATGTACGGTATCGTATACACCCTCCGCCAGATCCTTGTCGATGATCTGCTCTATAAAATTCTTAGATTCCTTCACTTCTGCGGAATCTACGATTTCTTTTTCCAGTTCGCTCATGGTAATATCCTTGCCTTTCGTTTACTTAATACTGTTTTCGTAACCTTAATCTTACCACACAAGGAAAATTTTATAAACCTTTTTTTGCGATTCTTATGTCATCTCTTCAAAATTATTCAGAAGATTCTGCGCAGGCTCTATGAACATATTGTGCAGATCATCCTCACTGGCCACCAGATAATCTCCGGCTCTGCCCGTCATATAAGTATCCTCATCCCAGATGGGGAATATCTTTACTCCCCGCTTCAGCTCGAGGGCATAGATACAGAAAGCATCCGCAGGCATACCCATACGGACATATTCCGTCAGCAGATGATTACTGCCATCCCCGCCTTCCTTGACTCTCGGGATATATCCCATAGAGCTGCAATATTCCTCCGGCAGGGGCAGATCACACAGTTCCAGGATCCGGTGAAATCTCCCGGTCGGAACCGGATGCAGCTCCCCGGTACGCTCCAGGGTGAAATACATATCCTGTCTGGTGTCGATATCCATCGTACCGTCCACGGTACGGATGGATACCACGTTTCCGAGTTCTGCCAGGTCCGCTGCCCTCAGGCAGGCGATCGGCTCTTTCCGCCTGCGGTATTTTTTACCCTCTTTTACAGGGAATTTGCGTTCTTTCGCATATACGATCTCAAAATTGTCAAAATACTGCGTCATCCGGTTATTGAAATAAGCCTCAGAATGCAGGGTTGGATATTTTTCCTCATACAGCTTCATGCTGATGTAGCCTCCGGCCTTTTCCACATGGCCGCCGCCGGAACCGATCCCCTCCGAGAGATAATCCGACAATTCACTGGCATTAACCTCCCGGATACAGCTTCTGACGGAGAATTTATATCCGCCGCTGTCCTCGTTATAGACTACACAAGTGTTAACCCCCGCCACCTGAAGCAGGAAATCACTGATCAGTCCCAGCACATTGGGGTCACAGGGCTGGGAATGGATCACAGCGAACTGGTAATCGTCATTGTAATTACAACGTAACAGTGCCACCCCGGCGATCTCCAGCTCCTTCAGGGAAATATTGGAATTGCGGAACAGGGATACCAGATTTTTGTCAAAGTTCAGGCTCTCGCGCATATCCATATCCACCGGATTGGACAGCTCCGAGAACTGATTGGTATCCATGAACAGCCCATAATACAAAGCGGTCCCCAGATCTTTATTTTTCTCCACCGGATAATGCATCTCCTGAAGCATGGTCCATATCAGAGTCGCGCAGCTGCCAAGATTAGGTTGTAATCGCATTTTCTCCGTACAGATCACTTCCAGAGGATGATGATCGATCACTGCGATCTCCTCTGCCGGGATTACGGTCACATTGCCGGCACCGTATTGACAGTCCACTGTGATCAGAAGTCCGTCCACCGGCTCCTCTCCGGGATGCGCCAGATATTTCAGCGGAATTCCAAGCTTTTCCACCATCAGCGTCAGGTTGGCCTTTCTCACTTTGTTCTTCCCGGCATACAGCAGTATCACATCTTTTCCCTGATCACGGAAAAAACAATACAATCCAAACCCGGACGCTATCGCATCCGCATCCGGATTGTCATGGCACTGGATCGTGATCCGGTCATATCCCAGCAATTCGTCCAGCATCATTTCTCTGCTTTTCTCTGCCCCTCGTCTGTCCATAACTACGCTTTCCTCATCTTCCTTATAAAAACTATTCAGAACCCCATTCGCAAAATCGCCTTTTCAAGGCTCACCTTTTGCTCATGTGGTTACCTCGCCATATAAATCTCTAAAAGCCTGACCATAAATGGTCAGCTTATTACAGATTTACATGGCTCTGAATAGTTACAGGCAGGTCCTGTTACAGTCCTGCCCGCAAATATCTGTCTTAATGGTGGAACAGACGGATGCCTGTAAACGCCATCACCATGTTATATTTATCGCAGCATGCAATAACATCTGCATCACGCACGGATCCACCGGGCTGTGCGATGTATTTTACACCACTTTTATGAGCTCTCTCGATATTATCGGAGAAGGGGAAGAATGCATCGCTTCCCAGAGTCACATCCTGCATTTTGTCAAGCCATGCTCTCTTTTCCTCTCTGGTAAATACAGGGGGTTTTACCTTGAAGATACCTTCCCAGGTACCGTCAGCCAGCACATCCATGTACTCATCGCCCATGTAGACATCAATGGCATTGTCACGGTTGGCTCTGCCTAAGCTGTCTACGAACTGCAGACCCAGCACCTGGGGAGACTGACGTAAGAACCAGTTGTCCGCCTTGCTGCCGGCCAGTCTGGTGCAGTGGATACGGGACTGCTGTCCGGCACCGATGCCGATAGCCTGACCGTCCTTGACATAGCATACGGAATTGGACTGGGTATACTTCAGAGTGATCAGTGCGATCTTCATATCGATCAGGGCACTCTCCGGGATCTCCTTGTTCACAGTCACGATATTGGACAGCAGGTCACCATTGATGTCCAGTTCGTTACGACCCTGCTCAAAGGTGATGCCGTATACCTGCTTGTGCTCGATAGGAGCGGGCCGGTAGGAAGGATCGATCTGGATGATATTGTAAGCACCCTTTTTCTTCTGCTTTAACAGCTCCAGTGCCTCGTCGTTATATCCGGGTGCGATGACACCGTCGGATACCTCTCTCTTGATCAGGCGTGCGGTATCTGCGTCGCAGACATCGGATAATGCGATGAAATCACCGAAGGAGGACATTCTATCTGCGCCACGTGCTCTTGCATAAGCACATGCCAGGGGAGACAGCTCTCCCAGATCATCCACCCAGTAGATCTTCGCCAGGGTGTCATTTAAGGGCAGTCCTACCGCAGCACCGGCGGGAGATACATGCTTAAAAGAAGTGGCTGCGGGAAGTCCCGTAGCTTCCTTCAGCTCCTTGACCAGCTGCCAGCCGTTGAAAGCATCCAGGAAGTTGATATATCCGGGCTTGCCGTTCAGGACGGTAACAGGCAGGTCACTGCCGTCTTCCATGAAGATCCTGGAAGGCTTCTGGTTCGGGTTACATCCGTATTTTAACTGAATCTCGTTCATCTTATTTTTCTCCTATTCTACGATATTCACTATTCAGAATCTGCATTCGCAAAACGCCTCTTTGAGGTTTCCTTCTTGCGCTCATTACACATTCTTGTTCACGATCTTAGTCTCGTATTTGCCGGTCTCGATATCAATGAAACGAACGAACAGGGAGACCTTGTTGTCCTCATTTAAGCTGTTCCACAGCATATCGGTAAATGCATCCATATCATCGGGGATCTCTACCAGCTTAGGCTCACCCTGGAAACTGGGCAGGGGATTGCCATCGTGCATGTAAGTATGAATGAAACGTCCCTCTCCGGGAAGGGGATTCTCGTAAGCATAGGTAAAACGCAGGCAGGAATCAGGGTTGCCGTTGTCACTCTTCAAAATGGACATGGCGTAATTATACTTGCCGTTCTCGATATGCATGATACCGGAGATTCTCGGTGTATAATTCGGTCCGTCCGGCTCGAATTCTCTGGTGCGCAGGGACTGTTCAAAGGTCAGCTGTTTGTCCATTCCCTCGTAAATAGTGTCTGTCTGGTCACCGTTGGTCACGATGGTCTTGTTGCCCAGGACACGTACCGGCGCATAGATGATCAGACTGGGATCTTCCAGTTTGGAAGGATCGAAAGCCTGGGTGCGGATGCCCTCTCCTTCTGTCACAAACACACGATTGCGGCTGTTGGCGCTTCTTCCCATGATAAAATAAGCGGTTACAGCATATTTACCGTTTGCAGAGCGTCCGATCACGATACCTCTGCCGGGATAAGCATTGCTTTTCAGTTCCTGTTCCAGTTGTAACATTGTTTTTCCTCCGTTTATCCTTTAAAATAAAAATCCGCCTAAGCACCAAAAATAGACGGTGCCCAGGCGGTCGGCTTTCACTATTCTACACTCCCTGTGGGTAATCTCCACTGCAGCAGGCTGCGTTCCGCCAGTCGTGTAGCTATATCAATAGTAGCATGGTTCCCCGATACTTGACAAGAGGGATTTTGATAATTTTGTTACTTCCGTAACAGTTCTGCCCCAAAGCCTTCATAAAAGCGTCTGCTGCGCAGCCGTCGCTGCTATGCAGCTCATCTTTTATTCATGTTTTGGGCGCTCTGCTCATAGAAGAGCAAAAGTGCCGCTCCGTGTGCAAGCACCCGCTCGTCGCATTTGCTATTCTATGGCTGAACTGTTACTTCACATATTTTGCCTCGAACGCATGCCTCTCCATAGGACGGTCAAAATAGTATCCCTGAATATATTTGACCTTCATGCCCTGCAGCACTTTGAACTGTTCCGGAGTCTCAATACCTTCCACGCAGACACTGACTCCAATGGTCTGTGCCAGCTCTGCCACCATCTTGATAAAGGACTGGGAATAGGCATCCCCCGCCAGATCCTTGACGAAGCTCTGATCCACCTTGATGACATCAATGGGGATCTCCCGGATATGGTTCAGGGAAGAATAACCGGTACCGAAATCATCCAGTGCCAGAGAGACTCCCAGTGCCTTGATCCGGTTCAGGATCTCCTTCATACGATCCATATCGTTGATCGCGAGACTCTCTGTTACCTCCAGTGTCAGATTTTTCGGTGACAATCCGGTATCCGCAAGCGCTTTTTCCACCGTCTCCACGATGTCCGGCTGAAGGAGCTGAACCACGGAAAGGTGACATTTACCTTATAATCCGGATATCCGGTATCGTTCCAGCGCTTGCAGCGGCTGCAGGCCTCCGTCAGCACATAATTGCCGATGGGATTGATCAGACCGAGGTACTCCGCCAGCGGGATGAATTCCGCCGGAGAGATGAAGCCCAGCTTCGCGCTGTTCCAGCGGATCAGTGCCTCCGCACCGGCGCAGACATCCTTGCCGCCCTGAATATCGATGATAGGCTGGTAATAGACCTCGAACTCCCGGTAGCCCTCCACCGTGGCATCACGCATGTTCTTCTCCATGTCCAGACGGCGTCCCGATACGGAATCATTGCCTTCCCGATACGTTTCCACGCGGTTTTTACCGGTCTTTTTCGCCTCATACATGGCAATATCCGCTTTTTTGATCAGATCTGTCACGGAATCTCCGGCATCCGGGAAAGTGACGATGCCCATACTCATGGTACAGTAATAATCTGCATCCTTCAAAAACCAGGGTTTGCTGAAGATCTTCTTAATATCTTCCACAATATTTTCAAACCGGGGATAACTATCCGGCGGAATGATAATGACGAATTCGTCTCCACCCATACGGTAACAGGTATTCTCGATGCCATTGATCCGTTTCAGTGCATGGGAGATGGATTTTAACAGCACATCACCGTACTGGTGTCCCAGTCCGTCATTGATATGCTTGAAATCATCCAGATCCAGATACAATAACGCTCCTTTTCCTCCGGTCTTCTTCGCCTGATCGATCTGTCTCGCCAGATCCCTCTCACAGCACATGCGGTTATACAGTCCCGTCAGAAAATCTGTGTATGCCTGCTGCTCGATCCGGCGCTGGTACAGCTTTTTATCTGTAATGTCATACAGAGAGTACAGATTGGCTTTTTTGCCATCCACCCAGGCGATCTCCTTGCACAGCAGATCGTACCAGGTCTCCTTCTCAGCATGGTACACAACACTCACGGTACGGTTCTTGTCCTTGCGGACGCTGGACTGTAACAGGGCATCAAAATTATGGTCCATCAGTTCCTTGGCAAAGGTATTCTTCAATATCTGGTTGGCGAACAGCATTCTGCCCGTATTCTGATCCGTTACGTAGATGGCACATCCCACATTGTCCAGGATCTCCTCCAGTGCGGCGTAAGAACCTGCCAGGGAATTTTTCTGGATCCGTCTGGTCAGGATACTCTGTAAGATCTTCACCGCGTCAGAAGTGAACTTGATCTCCGCCATGCTCCAGACATGCCCCTGTCTTCTGTGGTTCAGAGACAGCACCATATTGCCGCTCTCCTGTTTCAGGATAGGAAATATCATCACGGCTTTCATGCCTATCTTTTCAATTTCCTCAGAGTCAGGCTTACCCACACTGTCCGTAGATACCACCAGTGGCTTCTCTGTATGGAGAAAAGATTTCTCGGGAATCCCGCTGGTCTTGTCAAAATAAGAGATCAGTCCCGGTGCCAGCCATTCACAGACGACATTCATCGTATCCGTGTCTGCCTGCAGCTGAAAAATCTCTGCGCTGTCTACCTGAATGTGCTGTGCCAAAATCTTCAGCCATCGGCTCATGGTCAGTTCAATCTGTTCATCACTGTCCAGGAGCTGGACGATCTCCGTAGTAGCCTCTATCGTATGGAGATTGCGGCTCATCTCTTCCTCTGCATATCTGCTCCTTCTGCTCTCGGCTTCCGCGCTGAAACAGGACATACGGTCTCTGTAGATATCTGCACTGGTATCCCGCAGCAGATCCAGGATCTGGTAAAAAGATATGGTGTCAAGCTTCTTCAGATCATATACCTGCCAGTACAGAATGATCTGATTCTCCACACTGACGGCAACTGCTGCCACATGTCCGCCATCCGGCAGCTCTTCCACCACCTGCTCCTCCAGGGATCCTTCCTGTACTCTGTCTAATGCCTGCGCTGCTTTCTTCCGATATTCTCCCAAGATCGGATCTTCCCCATCCGGTCTTATCAGGGACTTATCGATGTACGGCTCTGTTATGGCTCTGCCTTCCTTGTCCACACAGACCGCCATCACCCCCGTCACCTTGCAGAACTCGTTCTGCAGATGCTGCAGGCGCTTTTCGTCTATCAATTCACGTAATGCAAACTCAGCCACTTTTTTGCTCCCCTGTTTCTCTGTAAAATATTCAGAAATTCCTTCCCGAATATTTATATTCTACCATGTATCCCGAAATTGATACAAGCTATTATTTTACATTTTTTGCTATATTTATTAAATTGCTTGAAAAATTCGGATCATTTTGTCAATTATTGCAAATACTTTGCATGCAGAAAAAGGCGATCGTAAGTCTGACCTACGATCACCCTTCTCATCTCTTTTTTTGTAAAACTTATTTATCATCCACGCTGTAGTTCGGAGCTTCCTTGGTGATGTGGATATCATGAGGATGGCTCTCTTTCAGAGATGCCGCAGAAATCTTCACGAATCTGCCATTCTCCTTAAGCTCCTCAATGGTTCTGGTTCCACAGTATCCCATACCGGAACGAAGACCGCCGAGTAACTGGAATACGGTATCTTCTACGCTGCCCTTGTAAGCCACACGGCCCTCGACACCTTCGGGTACCAGTTTCTTTGCATTCTCCTGGAAGTAACGATCCTTACTGCCGTTCTCCATAGCCGCGATGGAACCCATGCCACGATATACCTTGTATTTTCTGCCCTGGAACAGTTCGTATTCTCCCGGGCTCTCCTCGCATCCTGCGAACATGGAACCCATCATACATACGTTACCGCCGGCTGCGATTGCCTTGGTAATATCTCCGGAATACTTGATACCGCCATCAGCAATGATGGGAATACCGTATTCTTTTGCCACGCTATAGCAGTCCATGATAGCGGATACCTGGGGAACACCGATACCTGCAACCACACGGGTAGTACAGATGGAACCGGGTCCGATACCTACCTTAACGGCATCTGCACCTGCCTCGATCAGTGCACGGGTTGCGTCGCCGGTAGCTACGTTACCTGCGATCACCTGCAGATCGGGGTATTTTTCCTTGATCATCTTCAGACAGTTCAGTACGTTCTGGGAATGGCCGTGTGCGGAATCCAGTACGATGACATCAACTTTGGCTGCTACTAAAGCTGCTACACGATCCAGTACATTTGCGGTGATACCTACGCCGGCACCGCAGAGCAGTCTGCCCTGGGAATCCTTGGCTGCCAGAGGATATTTGATGGTCTTCTCAATATCTTTGATGGTGATCAGACCCTTGAGGTTGAAGTCCTTGTCTACAATAGGAAGTTTTTCCTTTCTTGCTTTTGCCAGGATCTTCTTCGCTTCTTCCAGAGTGATACCTTCGGGAGCGGTGATCAGGCCTTCGCTGGTCATGGACTCCTTGATCTTCTTGGTAAAATCAGTCTCAAACTTCAGATCACGGTTGGTGATGATGCCGACTAATTTTCTGCCCTCGGTGATAGGCACACCGGAGATCCTGAATTTCGCCATCAATGCATCTGCGTCTGCCAGAGTATGCTCGGGAGACAGAGAGAAAGGATCGGTGATGACACCATTCTCGGAACGCTTTACCTTATCTACCTCTTCTGCCTGTGCTTCGATAGACATGTTCTTATGGATGATACCGATACCACCCTGTCTTGCCATAGCGATCGCCATGCGGTGCTCGGTAACGGTGTCCATTCCTGCGCTCATCATAGGAATGTTCAGCTTGATCTTTTTTGTCAGCCATGTGGTCAAATCCACCTGATTGGGGACTACCTGAGAATAAGACGGTACCAGAAGTACGTCGTCAAAGGTAATGCCTTCACCAATAATCTGTCCCATTTTCTCTCCTCCTGTGTTCATTTGATAAGATTTGTGAATGATTTGTTTTAGTAATATAAGTCATACTTATAAGAGCTATTTGCTGTGCTTATAACATTTCCATGAGTTTAGCAAAGTTTTCTATGGCTGTCAACCGGATATTATAGATTTTTTCTCAATATTTTTTTAATTTTGTATCAAAAAAAGATTCCGATGCATTCTGTTCACCGGAATCCTTCTGTTCATGAATCACTCACTGATCATTATTCGCTGAATACCTTACGGGGTGCCACGCTCTTGAGCACTTTCACCAGTTCCTCGTTGGGGCTTAAGATGATCTTCTCGCCACCTTCATAATACATGGCATAACGACCATCCGGCTGCAGAACCTCGCCGATGCTGTAATCCTTCTCCTTCACCTGACGGTTCTTGAAGTTGTCCAGATGATACGAATAGACCGGTGCAAATACTTCCATGCGGTCCAGGCTGTAAGTAGCTACACGCTTTCTCTTACTCTTTGCCATGATCTTGTCCACAGACAGTTCCTTATCCAGATAGAGATACTCATACTCCAGATCGGTGAACATATTCAGGAAATATGCTCCCACACCTGCGACAAGAGCTATAGGCAGGAAAATGATAAATACAAACATTACCAGACAGCTTAACACCGTCAGGGTAACCAGTAATACTTTTAAGATTTTTGCCCATGCGGGCTGCTTTGCTTTTACCAGACATTCTACGTAAGAATCACTCATGTTTCGTTTCCTTTTCTCTTCCTTTATTCTGTAGCAGAAATTTTCCGTCTCGTTCTTCCATTCCTTCGGAAAATCTCTGTTTACGTCTGTCCGGATTCTGTTTCTCCTGACAATCGCTTTCTATTATGATATATCATCCGTGGAAAACTTGCAAGATATGCCCGGATTTTTGGGGCGATTTAATTCTTTTTTTAGAATCCTCTTGCACTTCCTTCATTGACTTTCGGATATGGAACCTTTATCATAAATCTATATCAAGCGCAGAAAGGCGGTTTTTCCATGGCGGTAATGGATGAATTTAAAGAAGAACGGGAAGCACTGAAACGCGGCACTCCTAAACAGAAGCTGGCGTATTTCTGGTATTATTATAAATGGCATGTGATCATTTCAGTGATCATCATCGGTATGCTCGTAAGCTTTATTTACCAGTTCGTAAACCGAAAGGATACAGCTTTTAACGCTGTTTTATTAAATGCAAGCCTCTTAGACCAGATGTCTTCCGAGCAGCCAGATTTCCTTACGGATTTCGCCGAAAAAGAGGGCATCGATCTGAATACCAGCGATATCACCTTTGATACTTCTATTCGTATCGTGGAAGACAGCATGGACGAGGTCTCCGTCACTTCTACCCAGAAGCTGATGGCATATGTGGCAGCAAATGAGCTTGACAGCATGATCACGGATTTCAATTCTTTCCAAAAATATGCCAACAGTAGCCTGTTCTATGATCTGCGGGATATCCTCACAGAAGAACAGCTCCAGGCACTGGAACCTTATTTCTATTACGTGGACAGAGAAGTGGTGTTGGCGATCGAGGCAGCAAACGATGACCTGAATACCGATTATACTCCGGAATATCCCGATCCTCTCCACCCGGAAGAGATGCAGGATCCCATCCCGGCAGGCATCTGCCTGACCGGCTGTACGGATCTGACCGACAACTATTACTTCCGCGGAGACGGTATCGTCATGGGCATCTACGCCAATGCGGAACATGCGGATACCGCAGTGGATCTGGCGGAATATTTATTGAGCAAATAGAAATTTGCAACACTGAACTTAAAAGGCATGCCCCGTTGTGATGGGACATGCCTTAATTATTTTTCTAAAAATCCAGATCGCGGAAGCGGTTTGGTTTCTTGGGCTTGCGCCGCTTTTTCGCCTGTCTGATAGCTTCTCTCCGCCTGCTTTGCAGGTCCTGGTTCACCGAGCGGTACCGGGATCTGGAGCGCTTTCTCCTGCGGCCAAACCGCCACGTCAGCCTGGTACTGCGATGTGCGAATTGGTAGTTCTTAATAAACGCCCGGATCAAAAGTATCAGGAAGATCACTACAGCGATCCCCAGTATCCAGAAAAATACCTTGATCACATTGATAAATAT
>ENA-OROK01000655-OROK01000655.1-human-gut-metagenome-genome-assembly--contig:-NODE-655-length-39555-cov-3.971418_pt1 | contig 39555 bp, 39 predicted proteins | sample MGYA00242127_ERZ509046 | MGnify/ENA primary metagenome ERZ509046 (study PRJEB26280, sample SAMEA2338728) | human gut metagenome | biome: human gut; feature: human-associated habitat; material: faeces... | reverse complement strand
AGCTCTTCCTCCTTAAGACACTTTACAATCTTTTTCTGGCCGATCAATGTAGTTGTCATAAGTGCAGATGCAGCAACAATACTGGCATTTCGCTCTTTAGCAGCTTCTAGAAAATCATCGGGCGGCACATCTCTCCCAAGATCGAAAACGCTGTATCCGGCTCCCCTCAAGAAAGCACACACTACGTGTTTTCCTATTTCGTGGACGTCTCCCTGCACCGTTCCGATAACTATGTTTCCTTTAGTAGTGTGGGGAGAGTCTTTGCCTATGAAAGGTTCGAAGACTGCCATGCCTTCTTCCATTGCTTTTGATGCTGCTAGCACCTGAGGCAAGAAAATAAGCCCTTCGTTAAACCTCTCGCTTATGTTTATCATTCCCTTTCCCAAGCCTTTTTCAATAGCTTCGTAAGGCGTGATTCCCTGAGACAACGCATTCTGAGATGCTTCATGGACTAATTCCATATCCCAGGTTTCCACGGCCTTTTTCAACATCTGGAGTACTTCCCCTTTAGTATCCATCACAATCCCCCTGCCGTTTTGTTCCTTCTATCTATATGCTGGATATAAAAGAAGAATTTGTAAAATGTTTAGCTTTTCCTTTTTCAGTCATCTCCTACAAACTCCCATATTTTTCAGGGACATAGCATGACTAGGACATGAAAGCTCGCATCTTTTGCAGGCCGCTCCATCGCACAAATCCGACCTGATGACTGCAATAGGATTGGCACCGCTTTCATCGATAACCAGAGCTTTTTCTGGGCATACCTCAATGCACTTGTCGCATCTCACACAGCCTATCAGCTCTTTGGTGATCAGCGTGCCCGGGTTTTCCAAAACGGCCATGCCGAAATCTCCAAGATCCGGAATGTCTCTCTTCATTCTCCTTTCTACCTGAGGTTCAGATATTTCCATGGGAAGATGAGGCAAACCATATATGTCCAGCATGTCGTTGTATGAGCTCATCGGCATTCCATATGTCCAGAGGGACAGCTCGATCGAATAAAGATTCTTGAAAGTTTCAGAGGTTGCAAACATGCAGTGTCTGGCTTTCAGCTTCTTTGCGAACTCTTTCAATTCGTCCAATTCAAGTTTGCCAGTAGCGATTTCTCTGGCCATTGCAAGAGATGTATTTCCAAACTGAATGATTTTCTTTGATCCTGGAGAAACCATTCCCACACGCTGAGCCTTTTTGGCATCTACGTATAATCCAGATGCACCGGACATAAAGAATATAGGAACATCCTCAACCCAGAGATCCACTTCTCTCATTAATGTAAGATAACCGGCTCTCAATGCTCCGATGGCCTTTCCCGCTTCAGATACATCTCTTTCACTTATGGAGATTTTATCCTGCAGATGCAGCCTTTCATCAGGCGTAGAGATTTTAGGCATTTTTACCAGACCGCTGGATATCCCGCAGTCCAACGCAGCAATTACTCCCGTGCCTGTGATTCCTTTAGCACATCCGTGCGCAGGACCTTTCGAAACGATTTTTCCATCTTGAGGATTTACAATGTCCCCTTTCACAGGCAGATACTCACTATCAAGCACCCAGGATTCCCAACCGTTTTCTGTAGCATTTACTTCAGAAAGGGTTCCAGGAGCAGCCAGCATCCCCATTTCAATTTGCTGCCCTTCAAGGGCCGGACCGGCGGCTGCAGATCCAGTATATACTTCTCCGTCAACGATCAGCGCCATTTCTGCATTAGTTCCGTAATCTATTACCATACACGGCTCATCTTGTTTCAATGCATCTGTCATCAGCATCATGGCTATAGCGTCAGCACCGATTTCATGGCTTACAGCAGGCGGAATAACTACCGATGCATTTTTCATGTTAGCTAAGCCTAAGTCAGACGCCTGAACGATTTCACCATCTCTTTTCGGAGGAATTATCTTAAGCTCTTCCAGGCGATTTTTTCCTGCGTATGCTAAATCACGGATCTCAATGTTTTGAAAAAGTGATAACTGAAAAGGGTTTCCGCAGACAGCCATTTTGGTTACGCATTCTAAATTTATCTGCAATAATGGAAGAAGTTTGTTAATTGTGTCAATTATCAGTCTGTTGCAGATGTCAGGACCGGCATCCATGGCGAAGTTTACATGATCTATCACGTTGGCTCCGGGTACTGGATGCCTTGTAGTTATGGCGGTAGATACAACTTCATTGTTCTCTCTTTTAATCGCCTGAGCCCTGAAGCCGCTTGTTCCAATGTCTAAGGCTATTGAATATTCAGTCACAGGATCACTTCCGCACAGACAGGACTTTCAATCGGTATTGGTGGTTCATACAAAGACAAACTAGCACTCCATACTGCCATGACAGACACGCCTATCTGCAGCGGGTCATGAATCAGAATCTTCATTTTTTTAAGACCTTCTTCATCAAAAGAGTAAGGCATTCCCGGGGAAGACACGATCGTCCCTTTATTTATCCAGTCTCCTGGTATTTTTCCAGGTGAAGCATTCAGGATTAATGTAGAATTTCTTACAGCTTTTTCAAGGTCATCACATACTTTAAAATCAATATGTTTTTTCTGCAGTGCCCGTGATTTTAAAGGATCAATGTCTGTAATTGTAACTTTTGCTTCCTCTGCTTCAAGCATATCAGCCATTTTGTCTCCGACTCTTCCTGCTCCTATCAGCAGCACTTCTTTTCCCTGAAGTCCATTGGCTGCGATCTTAAGCGCGGTAAAGTATCCTAAAGCTGTGGAGCGTGTATTGTCTGAAAATGTGCTCGTATGAGTGTTGAGTGCTATGAATTCAGCGTCATCAGCCATAAAGACAATGTCTGCTTTGGCTGCCAGTGCATCAGACAGCCCGGCGATATCTGTTCTCTGGGTAATGAATGATTTCATACCAAGATGTTGCAGAATGGAACAGACTGACTCTGTGAATCCTGGTGTAACACCCTTTCCGCTTGTGACTGGAACAACAGCGGTAGAAAAATCTTCCAATGGCATACTATCGGGAATCACACTCACAGCTTCGTATGCCAATCCCTTCATGTCTATGCCTATTGATGATATGAGGGTCCTGTCTCTTTCCACCGATGCATACGGTACATGTTTTATCATCTCTGGTGTTAAGCGGGTAATGTTATCACCTCCGGTGCTGGGTCTAAATATTGTTTGATGTTGTTTTCTTTTAAAATGCATTCAATGCATTTTTGGCGCTTGTCCCACGTGTCTTCTGGCATTTTTCCTTTCGTGATCATTGTTGCGTGCCAGCGGTCTTTTCCAGGTTCATAGTCCGTTATCATTTCCGATGATCCGAAGAGGCCGTATTCTATTCTGGGGTTCTCGACTCCAGCAAACACTTTCTCTCCGCAGGATCTCAGAATTCCATTTTCAAAAATCAGATGTTCATATATTGCTGATCCATCAGCAGGTTGAGGTCCGGAAAGGTTCCCTTTCACAGCTTCGACTAGATGTTTGATGAGATTTACACCGGTTGCATTCAGTATTGCTGCTGGAGTCTGACTTGGTATCCTGGCATCTATTTCCAGTATCTTTAATCCTTTTTTTGAATAAATCGCCTCTACATCCATGATTCCTTTTAACTTGAGGGCTTTGGCAATTGATTCGCCGTATCTTGAAAACGAGTCTAAGGTATCCGGATCAATATTCTGCATGGGGCAGCGGACCATTTTGCAGTCGTACTTGTCATCTAGAACAACCTCTGTCAGAATCATGGATTTTGCGCGGGTTCCATCTCCGATAACTTCTATTGAGATGTTGGGGCCGTCTGCAAATTCTTGTATTACCTCTTTATCGCCCATTCCATGAATTGTGTTCACTGCAGAACTTACATCTTCTGTACTATATGCTTTTCTTACCCCTATACTTCCGCTTTGGCCTGATGGTTTTACAATTACTGGAAAACCGCATTCTGGCCATGGTTTCGGTATTGGGACTTTAAGCTCATCCATAAGTTTATTTGACAGTATTTTTGATGACGAGATGTTGTATGCATTAATGTCGAAGAGCAGATCTATATCAATTTCTCTGGCAATTTCATCGATAGAAATCAGAGTCTCGATATTCTCATTTGCCGGTATCACTGCATCACAGTCACAAAGTATCCTTTTGGCTTTTGATTTTTCTAAATTAATATCCAATATTTCTGAACTATCTGCCAGCGATATAGCTGGTGCCTTTTCATCACGGTCAATCACAAGAGTTTCATATCCTGCTTTTTTTGCAAGATATATGGCTTCCATTCCCTGCAGAAGGCCTCCTATTACTCCTAATTTCACAGAGAAACCCCCGCTTTTTTGCTGTTTTTCCAGCTCTCTATGAGGTTGATGTATTCGTATTTATCTGCTATTTTAACATTAATATCATCTAGAATTGCTTCAATCTGTTCTACAGATCTTCCGCCGTCATCAATGTCAAGTTCATGTTGTGCTACCCCGGCAAGACCCTTACGTGGAGGAATAATGGACGTAATCACGTTTGCCCCTGCGGCCAGCCTGGTCTTTAATCCAGCTACGCCTTCTACGTCTAAGCTGGCAGGTATGAGATTTTTTGGATGTACGAGTCTCATCACTGCAATTGCTTTCAGCTCCTCAATGAACGGGGACGGTGAGTTGACAGACATCGGTGTGTTTTCCTGTGGAACAAAACTCATCGCTCTTACTTGATTTACATTTAATCCTCTCATAGTATCAATGGAATCCGCCCTGTCCTTTACAGATTCTCCAACGCCTATCATTATTCCTTCTTCTGCAAGAAGTCCGTATTTATCAGCCCATTTCTTCTGATTGAGCCTAAATTCATAATCTTGATCAGGCCGCAGTTTTTTGAATAATTCCATATTGTGAGTTTCCTGATAACAAGCGATCCAATCTGCACCGTTTTCCATTAATACTGGGAATAGCCGTTCGGGAATCGCGCCTGGTGAAACCATAAGAGGAATATCCACAGCATTATTCACCATTTTCACTAAGTCAGTAAGTCTGTTGTAGTGATTGTCGTTGTGTATCAGAGGATCTTCACCCATAGTGAGGTCGATTACATGAACTCCGGAATCCTCAAGAGAAGTAGCAAGTTCCAGAATCTCATCGTCTGTTTTTCTATACCTTACGCTGTCTGTATTGGAACTCCTGTAAAAACAAAATGAACAATTATTGCGGCAGTGTGTTGAAAAATATACAAAACCGTAAAGAAAAACTTTATTTCCAAAATATTGAGTTTTAACAGTCCTAGCCGCTTCAAACAGCCGTGCTACAGAGTTCTGATCCTCTGCAGCAAGCAAAGCTTCTATTTCCGTAACAGTTAGATCCTGGCCATCCAGTGATTTCTGAAGTATGGGTGTTATGTCTGCATCTTTCATGCACTGCCTCCTATATATCTAGTCTGACTCCTCTGAGGTAGATTAGGCTGCGGCCAGACTTTTTGATGTTATCCATTCCATACTTCATCATGGAAAGGCGCTCTAATCCAAATCCTACTCCTGCCCAAGACTGAGTTATTCCATGGGCCGGGTCTAATTTATGCGGTCCTACAGCACCAGATGCTACTTCCACTCCATCTATCTCTACATCAAGGGTTTTAACATAGACATCTGATTCACACTCTACAAGGCTGTATTCCAGTCCAAGAGCATCCATTATTGTTTTAATATGCACCAAAAGCTGGTCGGCCGGATCATTATCTGGTGCCATCTCTACAAGGTTCAGCATCGTAAATTCTTCTAAGTGGTTGGATCCCTTTGATTCTTTTCTAAAACACGATCCGATTTCAAAGAGCCTAAGCGGGCCTTTACTGTATCTGTACATGTGCCTCATCATGAAATAGAGATTAGGCGCTAGCATAGGCCGGAGACAACGTTTCTCATCTAACCAAAATACTTGTTCATGCAGCGGATGGGATCTATCAATACCCATTTTCTCCAATGCGCTGCGGGAAATTATACTGGGAGTTTTTACTTCAATGAAACCATTATCAACTAAAGCCTGAGCAAGGATAGATTCAATCTGCGACAGTTGATGTCTTTCTGGATAATCCAGCATATGCTTGATATCCTTTCTTACTTTAGACAGATGTTCAGAAGTGATATCCTTAAACACTTCTTCCCTTTCCTTTGTATCGTTAAATATTCTATCTGCTTCGGCAGGGATTCCTAATTCTTTTAGCCTCTGTTTTTGAGAAGCTGTCCATTCAACCGGCATGTTTAAGAGGCCTCCGTTAGAACTATATCATTAAAATTGATGGCGAAGTGCCCGGGAGTTGAACCCGGCTGCCGTGGCTGTAGAGGCCTGGTGGTCCCGGACCAACACTCCACATTGCGGTTAAGTGACGCCCTGAGGCGCAGAATCTCAGGGCGGTTCACTCCCCTGTATTCAATCGTAGGGGGATATGATTGAACAACAGGACTTCTCATGAGGAAATGATGCTCATCTTGTATAGGGTGTATATAAGAGGAGTGAGAAGCCATCTCAAATTTAGAGTTATTTCCAAACTGAGATACGTTTTTGAATCGCATAGTTGACGAGTTCATTTCCTCACACAGAATCTGAAACTTTTGCATATTATTTAAAGATTTCCCTTAAAACCTATGTGGGTCAATAACTTATATTTAAATGTAACTGTTAACCTATATAAACTCTCATTTAATACTATTTAAATGTTTCTAGTCGAACTTATCATTTTAAATACTAGAACATAAATGAACATATAAACGTTTTATACTAGAACAATGGAAGTGTCTAGATGAGCAGCAAAGAAGAAATAATGGCAAGTCTCAAAAAATCAATTGAGACTTGGGACGTCAAGCTTGCTGAATCAGCAGCAAAAGAAGCTTTGGATGCCGGAATAGACCCTGGTGATGCAGTGGAAAACGGTCTAGGAAAAGGCATGGAAACAATCAGCAAACTTTTCGATGAAGCAAAGATCTTCCTCCCACAGGTTTTAGCAGCTTCTAAAGCTATGGAAAAGGCATTAGAAGTTTTCGAACCTGTAATGGTAAAGGGATCTACAAGCTCACGTGGTACCGTAGTTTTAGCTACAGTGCTAGGTGACATTCACGAAATCGGAAAGAATGTAGTAGCAGCCATGCTGAAAGGTGCTGGATTCAATGTAGTAGATATTGGAAGAGATGTAGCACCTGAAAAGTTCCTAGAGGCTGTAAAGGAAAACAAGGCCGATGTTGTTGGTGCATCTGCATTAATGACAACCACAGTAGTGGTTCAAAAGGACATTGTTGACCTGGTCAAAGAAGAAAATGTGAGCGTAAAGACCATTTTCGGTGGAGCTCCAGCTAGTGCAGAGTGGGTTGAGAGTATCGGTGGAGATATGTATTGCCCATCTGGAGCAGAAGCAGTAGAACTGGTCACTAAATTAATCAAGGGGTGAAAGTAAATGGCAGCCAGACCAATCTCAATATATGATACATATGAGAGATTTTTGAAAGGACAAAAAGTCGCGGAAAGTGATTGGGATTACGTCACAATTCCAACAAATGCAACCGCAATGAAAGAAAAATACAACATTAAATTCGGTAAGGAAATCATACCTGAAGACAAAGACCTTAAAAACAGGTTATTCCAAGCAGGTATGGAAATGCTCGTTACCAGCGGATTTTACAACGCTGATATGGGTAGAGTGTTGTATGTAACCGAAGAAGAAATTAAAGAAGGCATCAAAAAGACTCCTAAAAAATTAGTTCTGGGAGAATATCGTGACGCTGCTCGCTTTGAACCAAGGAAGGGAAACTCTTCTACAAAGCCAATCATTCAGGGTGGACCAACAGGTGCTCCTGTTTCTGAGGAAGTATTTATCCAAGTAATGCAAAGCTACGCTCAGGAGGCTACAGTCGATACACTTGTAAACGGTGTAATGGCTACAATAGAAGGACACCCTGCAACAACAAACACACCTTGGGAAATCAAAGCCACATTGGCTGAACTGAGGGCGGTAAAGGAAGCTAGAGTCAGGGCTAACCGTCCATACATGGCTATATAGGGCCCTGAGACACCGCTGTCCGCAGCGGGACGTCTCGCCGGAGATTACGCCATGAGGCCATGCGAAAGCCACGAGTGCTCACAGCTGAACGAACTGAAGATAGATATGGCAGGACTCAACATGCTTGCTGGATGGCAGGCTCAGGGCAACACCATTATGATCGAACAGATGCCTATCTTCGGTGGATATTGTGGTGGAATTGAAGAAACAGCAATTTGTGATATTGCTACAACCCTTGCATCTTTCACACTCTTTGGAGGAAACTTCCACTTAGATGGTCCAATCCACATCAGGTGGGGTATCACAACATCAAGAGAGACTTTACAGGTAGCTGCCCATGCTGCAGCAGCCATAGATGCAAACACAGATCTGTTACTTGCAAACCAGTATTATACAATCGCTGGACCTTGCACAGAGATGTGTCTTCTTGAGACTGCAGCTCAGGCAATGTCTGATACCGCAAGCGGACGTGAACTTCTGTCTGGTTCTGCTGCTGCCAAGGGTGTTGTCCAGGACAAGACCACTGGTATGGAAGCAAGGATCATGGGAGAAGCCTCAATGGCAACATGCGGAATGAAAGTCTCTGAAGTTAACGAGATCCTCGAGAAACTGGTAAGCGAATATGAGCAGAACTACACAAAAGCTCCTGCAGGAAAGCGCTTCCAGGAATGTTACGACGTCAAGAATGTCATACCAACTGATGAGTATGTACAAATCTACAACGGTGCCGTAGCAAAACTCAGGGACCTTGGACTTCCGATGTAAGGATAATTCATAGTTATCTTACATTGCATTCCCAAACCCATTTTTTTTATTTTTTTATATTAAAAGGAGAGATTTAGATGGATGCGGGTAGAAAGAAATTAGCAGCAGCTATCCTTGTCGTAGCCTGTTTGGCGTTATTATGTATCACTTTGGTACCGACAAACAGCTCCCAAGAAGATATAGCTGCAAATCAGGACATAGCATTATCGTCTGGAGAAGAAATGCTTACGCCGTCTGACGAACCTGGATCTTCTGACCAGTCATTCACAGATGATGAGATGAGCCGTTACTCCAAGAACATGGACATATGGTTCATGCTTATGCTAGTTGCCTTTTTGATGATATTTATTAGGAAGTTCGAATGGGGTGTGGCTTTAGCTACATTACTTGTTACAGCAGGTAGCTTTTTATCATATATGGCTATCCAGCAGTTCTATTTTGGCGCTGATATATGGGATCAGTCATTGATGATTCGTGGTGTAATCTGCTCAATAACGGTAGTGATAGGAATCGGTGTATTCTTAGGAACCATAAAGATGTGGCAATATTTGCTAGTTGGTGTATTATTTGCTCCGATATACTCGCTTGTAGAATGGTTCTTAACTGCCGCCCCGTATCTGAATGACCTAGGCATTGGAACTGTTACAGATCCAGGCGGATCAATAATGGTGCATATGTGTGCTGCATACTTCGGTTTAGGAGTTCTTTTAGCATTGCGCGAGAAAAGAGCATTCAAAGAACCTATGTATACAACTACACATAGTGTGACTTTTGTATGGTTAGCAAGTATGCTTCTATTCATACTATGGCCATCATTCGTGACATCTCTGCTTCCTGCGGATCAGGTCACATGGGGGCTTGTCACATGCTATATGTCTGGAATAGGATCCATAATTACAACATATATCATACTGGAGATAACTCAAAAGAAGGTCAATCCGTTGATATATACATACGCCATGCTTGCTGGTCCAGTAGCCATTGGTTCTCCGCTGCTTTTAGTAGATCAGTGGGGTGCATTGGTAATAGGTCTAGTTGCAGGTGCAGTGTCAGCTCTTGCATTCGTTTACTTACAGCCATGGCTTTGTAAGAAGATGGGTGCTGTGGATGTTATGGGCGTCCATAACCTTCACGGAGTAGGTGGATGGATAGGTGCTTTATCAGTAGTTGTTATAACTGGAGAGCTTGTAAATGCCGTTGCTGCCGTATGCGTAGCAGCGCTTGTACTTGTACTCGGTGCAGTAGTTGGATTAATTGTGCGTTTCACAAGAGGAAAGATGACTGATGAAATGCTCTTCTCTGATGATGCAGATTTCATAAAGACAGAAGATCCAAGTCAAACTTACATACAAACAAAATTGGATGAGGATCCTACAAATACTGATGCGCCTGGGCCTGGAACCGCTTGAATATAACCAAGTAATGATGTCCTCCCAAACCCTTTCTTTTTATTTTTATTAAAAAAATATAATGAGTTTAATTCTGCATGGCAGAATTATTGAGTAAGTATGCATCTTAGGATACTTCTTTCACCTCCTCATCTTCTTTTGGCTTTTTAGCCTCCAGATTCACATCTTTTCTATTCATATTCTGCGTAAATATCCATATTGGAATGAATGCTAGCAATACGACTGCACCAACAATAGTCGAGATCGAACCATAGTCCAGTGAATTGAGATAAACTAGACATGGGACCAAGAGCACCAATTCGTAAAAAACCATCACTGCAGCTAAGTATGTCCAGCCCCGTGGTGCTTTGAATGGCCTTTCCAGCTTTTTAAGTTCCGGATCTCTCTTGGATTTGACATAAGCCATTAGAGCGATAGAAACTGCAATGGCATAACCGATTGATGATGCTGCCAGCACTGCTACTGGATTTCCAATTAAGATCAAGAATAGATTGAAGATACTTACTGCAATCATAGCTCTGACGGGCATCCCTTTCTTGTTGGTTTTTACAAATGCTTTTGGAAGGTTTCCTTCGAGTGCCATTGAATATAAAGTTCTCGATCCACCTAAGAAACCAGTTTGAATGATTAGTATCATTGCCCCGATCAGCAAGATCAAAAGTATTGTTGATCCGATATCACCAAAGGTCATCAATGCTAGAGGATATAGCGGATCTAGTTGTGCGTTGAGCACACCGTCTACACCTAATGTACCAATGACTGATGTCTGGGTTAAGAGATATAGGAATAAACATATAATTCCACAGGAGAAAAGCGCTTTAGGAACATCTGAACTGGGGTTTTTATATTCTGGACCATATACTGCAGCAGTTTCCCATGCGCAAGCACTCCATTGTGCTAAACCCATTAATCCAAAGAAGACCGCGAGATCTAGACCATTCCAGCTCCAGCCTGATGGGAACCATGAAGAAGTAACATTGCTCATGTGGAAATCACCAGTGATGAATGGAGCAACTAATATGATGACTAATGGAACTAAGGTAATAAGTGCTAAAATAAGCCCAATTGCCGCTCCACCTGATAAACCGCGGGCTCCAATTACAATCATGACTGCAATAATCATCACACCAATTATCAGATTGAGTGCTAAAGAATTCACATCGCTTAAAGCTGGTACAAACCCTTGCAGATATGTTCCGATAGTCATTGTGAAAATTGCAACCACTGGAGTCCATGCAAACCAGTAACTCCATGCGCAAAATCCACCTATGAATTTGCCCTTATCATATCTTGATTTACTATTCCGATCGGTGAATACTTCTTGTGCACATCCTGCTAATCCAGATGCATTGGGATAAGCTGTTACCATCTCTGCGAATGCAGTGTTCTGCAGAAATCCTTGAATGACTGACATCCCCCAGAGCGCAATAGAAAATGCCCAGAGATAACTTGCTGAATAACCAATGGAAGGCAAGATCAAGATAGGTACACCTAAGGCTATCAACAATCCTTGTTTCCAGTTTATCGTACGGCGCAAGGTAGACTCATTCTCACATTCAGACATTTAGAAGCCTCCAAATATCAGAAATTCTTTACCATTGTTCTGGCTTGCCAGATTCCGGCTACAGTGACCGCAAGCATGAATACAATGAAGGCAATCTCAGAATAGTTTGAGAATAATCCCGCATTGAAGCATGCGTCATATGCCGCCTGTGCAACTTCAGTTTGCATGTTTTACACCTCCATTAGATACTCGCTAAGCATGGCTGATTCTTGCCAAATTCAGTAATTTTGTACTTGTGCAGCAATGCTCCCGCTTTGTATGTGCCATCATCTTGTGCGACTGCAAGTTCTTTAAGCAGGCCGCCTGCAGCAAGTTCAATAATATCGAAATTAATCAAATCCCGACCATATCCACTACCCATTCCATATTCGGACTGGATAACTTTCACGACCTCAGAATTCCAATGCTCTTCACCATCAGAATACAATTCAAGAATTCTGAATTTAATAGGTCTCAATTTAACTTTGGAAGCAGTTCCATTTGCATTGGTTTTTTTGGTATTTGATGATGTTTTTTTAGCTGGTGCTGCTTCCTTGCTGATGAATTCATCAGTTTTTAAAGTCTCTAGACCAATGCTTCCTTCAGTAAACATCACTAAGCTGCCGACAATACAGAGAATTCCTCCAAGAATGATTGTCCAGTCGGGAACTCTGCCCATGAATACAAATAGGAAGATAACTGCACAGATTCCGTATAGATTTCCTACTCCCTGTCCTCTGTTAACACCAATTAAAGTAAACGATTTATACCAAGTTACATAGCAGCAACCAAAAGTTATACCAAGCATAATCAGGACACCGATGGTAAGAGGGTCTAAAATCTGTACTACATAAGTTAATACAGGATAGCCAAGCAGTGCTAATATCGGAATCGCAATGACCCACCAGATAATTCCTTCACCAACGAATCTAAGAGTAATACCGATATCAGGTTCTGCTACATCCAGACCTTTGCTTGCAATAATACCTTCAGTTCCCCAACCAATGGCAGCCATTATTCCTCCAACGTATCCCCAAATGGATCCACCACCGTTGGCTAAATCCTCAATAAGGCCACCTGCATATACTGTAATTCCACCAATTACAATGGCAAGAATTCCCAATAATGCTCTTTTAGAAACTTTTTGTCCAGTAAAATGAGCAAGGATTGAACCTACAACAGGATACATTAATCCTGCTACTGCCGCAAATGCAGCGCCGACAAAACCCATTGCCAAAAACGATCCTAAAACTGCCAGCGGTCCGCCAAAAATCGATGCCAAAAAGAACCATTTTGTACAATGGCGCATCTGTCTAACCGTTCTCCCCATCTCACGCAACTTTCCAAGAGCGCCGTTCCACACCAATAATGCAATAATTACGAAAATAGCATTAAGTCCTGTAATAACTACTGCACCAATCACAGTCGCTAGAGCATCCCCATCTGTAGCAGAAATTGCTGCAGTCATTTGATCAAAAGGATTAATAAGCCAGATCGCTTCTCCTGGAACATACCACAATCCCCAGAAAATCGCACAAAACAAAGCCATCATATATCCGAAGCGTACTCTTTTTTTATGCTCCAACCGACGTGCGTCTTCCAAGTCTTGTTGTACTGGTGACTCCGGACTGGAATCCTCTTTCAAATCTACATCTATCATATGATCTCCCCCATGTTATTTTTTTAAGTTTAAAAAATAAATAAGTCCTAGCTATTTTTACATAGCCAGGACTGGAAAGAGTCTTAGTTCAACGCTGCTTTTAGTTTGTTGACACTGTCTGATGCATTTTCAGCATAAATGTCGGCACCAATCTTATCTGCCCAATCTTGGGTAACAGGTGCTCCACCAACCATGGTCTTAAATTTGTCACGAACGCTGTCTTCTTTTAGCAGCTCTTCGATTCTAATCTGGTTAACCATGGTGCTTGTCATCAAAGCTGAAGATCCGATCACATCTGCATTATGCTTTTTAGCTTCCTCAATAAAGTCTTTAACTGGAACGTCACGTCCTAAGTTGACAACGTTATACCCAGCTATCTTAAGCATAATTGCCACAATGTCTTTTCCAATCGAATGAATGTCTCCTTCAATAGTTCCGATCACAATTGTGCCTAGGCCAGAACCTTCTGAAACGCCCATCTTTTCAAGGTATGGATTCAGAACATCGATACCTGCAGTCATTGCATCAGATGCAGCCACGACATGAGGAAGGAATAGCTGTTTTGCTTCATATTTTGCTGCGATCTCATTCATTGCTTTTGTGAAACCGTTAGCGATAACATCTACAGGATTCATTCCCGCTTTGATTGCTTCCTCAGCAGCTTCAACTGCGGAGTCTGCATCATATTCAAGGACTGCATTTCTGGCCTTTTCTATTATTTCTTCATTAGACATTTAGTATCCTCCTTATAATTGGCCTCTGAATGCCTTGTCTCCTTTTTCGACGATAGCGTTCATATCTTTGAGTATGTCAGCATCGATCGGAGATACAACATGGTCAGCCAGTATTTGTAAAACTTTTTCATGAGCTACAACATCCAGACTCTTACGTCCAGCATTTACCCAGTCTCCCAACATATCTCTGTTGATAATCTGAGGATCAGATGGTAAATCTATGTTTGCCATTGTTGTTTTGTGACTTAGGAAATTATTTCCAACACCGACTTTCTGGATAGCTTCAACGGCAAGGGTCTCTTCATTTACAGGAATTCCCTGCATCACTTTCTTGACCATTGAGATGATATCGTTGTCGATCACTAACTGTTCCATTGAAAATGTCATGCCAAGTTCCAACATACCTGCACCATAAATGGTGTTAGCACCAGACAGAGCGGGAAGAATTGTGGTGATTGTCTTCTCGTGCCCTGCTTGTACATCAGGTACCTTGGCGTCAGCCTATATGCCGGCCACAAAAGTTGGCAATCCGTAGTATTGACCCAACTTGGCGACAGATGCGCTGATCATGCCTAATTCTGGAGAACCAACAGGTGCGGTTCCTCTCTTTATATCGAAGGTTGTAGTAGAGCTACCATACCATACTTTTGCTCCAGGAACAGCTAACTGAGATAATACGATTCCAGCTAGAACTTCTGCATTGTGTGTAACTAGTGTTCCTGCTAGGTAAATTGGAGCAGATCCACCTGACATTGCCATACTCAGGACGTTTGTCGGAATTCCCAGGCGAGCGCCCTTGATAATTACTTGACAGGCATTGCTGCTTAATTCTAACGGGCTTGTTGGACAAACCAGCATAGACATTAATGGCTTCTTTCTTGCTTCTTCTTCATTTCCGCCATATATTGCCTTAGCTAATTCGAAGTAGTATTCTACATTCTCTCCAACAGGATCAATATGATGGAAGTGTTTAGTTGTATTTGTTACAGAAGTGTACATCTCATGTACGTCTTCTTTTCCTTTTCCAGCCCAATCACGAGCAGAAACAGCCAGTGAAAAATAATCTACATTGTCTGCCCAATCCACTAACTTTGCAACAGTTGCAAGGTCTTTATCTGTGGAATCAACAGTCTCGTATTGGCCAGGACCTTTATAGTTACATACCTGAATACCAGTTCCAAAGCAGGTCCAGTGAACTTTTCCTTTGTGTTCCTGAACAAGCTTGTTCTTCTTTTCTCTTCCATATAATTCAAATCTAGATGGAGCAGTAGATAAAGCCCTTCTAACAATGTGTTCGGGTATCTTTACCATTCTTGTCTTTTCGTTTACTTCACATCCTGCATTTTTAAAGATCTGCAAAGCCTCGTCATCAGATACCTGAATACCTGGGTTTTGCAAAACTTCCATCGTGGCGTAATCGATAGATCTTAGACTGTCTTCAGTATAGAGATCTAGTTTCACGCCTTCCAGGATGTTTTTTCCTGGGTAGTAGTGCTTACTCATATATTCACCTCTTTTCTTTTTTCTTACCAATTATTGTTTATCATTATCTAATCAGCTTGGTTGATATATTCCAAATTAGTCTTAAATATCTAAACTGGCGCCAGAAAAATCTAGATGGACCAGGAGGAATCATGTAATCATTTTCAGATGTAATGATATGATCCATCCAGACGTCTGGCATTGTTCAGATTTAAGCTTTAAGTTTCCCCATGTTGCGGAAGTGTTCGCAGCAGTTGATCTTTGTATCAAGGAGCCTCTCGATATTCATCTTGGCAGCTATTCCCTTTGGAACTCCTGGGATTGCTGTGACTACACCGAGACCAAGTTCTTCTCTCAGATCTTTCATGACATATTCATCAGCGAGATCTATTGAAGAAACTCCTAATTTCTTAGCTACGTATTCTTTCGCTTCGGAAATTTTCATGCTTTTGGAATATTCCATCCTGGCGACAAGGTCGCCTGCGGTCCTAATGCCCCCCATACCAGAGCTAACATAGTGTGGAAGAGCCATGCCGGCGGGGTCGCCGACCCCAACCTATATACCGTCGACGCCAGCAATCTCGACCATGGCCTTACTACAGCGAGTCATTGCATCAAGAGAAGGTGTCTCAGTCATTGGTATTCCTCCAACACCCATACCCATGTTTGCATGGCAGGGTATCGGTGACACTTTGACGCATTCTTTTATGAATGTAAGAGCGCGGGCTAGATTCCACGCTAAGCTTTTTCCAGTGTTTGTATTAACAACTGGTCCAAATACACTGGCTCCAGCTTTTGCAGCAAGCTTTACTTGTTGATGTGGACAGAGACCAGCAACGATCTGACCATCATATTCTAACTCTCCGTGAATACCTAAAACGAGTTCCCCGGACATTCCTAAATTAATGTATGCTTGAGGACACTCCTTTCTCAGCATTTCAACTCCCCTGAGAGTTGCTACGAAGTCCCCATCACCTGCAGATGCAGTTGTATCAAAATCAAATCCATCTGCACCAGCAGACATGATCTTTGTTGACACAAAATGAATATCTCTAGCTAGATGGTCTACAGCGGCTTCACATGATTCCCTTGCTTCCTGAATTTTAAATTCTCTCATAAGATCGGCAGGGTTTCCATATGGCCCATCAGGACTGTAGTACAATCCCATGTTTGGCATAGCACCATAGAAATATGGGATTACTAAATTGTTCTGCGCAGTTTCCATAGCCTGCATTTCATTAGCAATAATTGGTTTGACTGGTTTTATACTGTAATCTGCATGTGCTAATTCAAATGTGTCAGCACCCATTGCTCTTTCATGGGTTAATGCACCAGTCAGTCTGCTTATCGGTATGCCTAGACCACTGTTACCAGTATCGCCTTCAAGGTCTATTTGTCCAATATCATATGTAAGGACAACTTCCTTACCAACTTCAACACCAACAGTCCTGTTCGAATCGATTAGAATTTCCAATAAGAAATCTATATCATCCGAGGTTAAGTTTGGTACTGATGCAATATCTGCGGCATCAGCTATTCCCTCATTAATGTCGTCTAAAATTTGCTGGCGACTGAGGTATAGCCTTTTACCATCTCCCCTTCTAATTGGGTATTCTGCCATAATTTCACCTCACTTTTTTACAAGAGATAATGCAACCTGAACAGCGTCATTTGCATTCTCGCCATATCCGTCTGCTCCAATCTTATCGGCCCATGCTTGAGTGGCTGGAGCTCCTCCTACCATGACTTTGACGCCATCGCGTAGTCCTTCTTCCTTCAATTTTTCAATAGCTTCTCTCTGAACTACCATGGATGTGGTCATCAATGCAGACATTCCAAGCATTGTGCAGCCGTTTTTAATCTCATTAATAAACTTTGAAGTTGGTACATCTCTACCTAAGTCATGTACATCAAAACCCGCACACTGGAGAAGCGTAGATACGATTGATTTTCCAATATCATGAACATCTCCTTCTACGGTACCCATAACAACACTTGCAATCTTACTGCTAGCTGATTCTACAGGAAGATCCGCTTCCAGAACTTTGACAGCAGCGGTCATTGCATCAGCCGCACTCAAAACATGTGGTAAGAACAGTTTACCTCTTTCAAAACGGACACCAACTTCGGTCATTCCAGTACCTAGGACTCCAATAATTTCCAATGGATCCATTCCCGCCTTTCTGGCTTTATCTACTGTTGCCAGGAGGTTGGACTTATTGTATGCTACCATCGCATCAAACAATTCTTTTGTTTCAGTTTCGAATTCGCCCATTAGTTCACCTCAATAAATAGTTTGATTTAATAAAAAAATAAAAAGAAAGGGTTTGTAGATGAGCAGATAACTATGAATTATCCATCATTGCAACAAAAATTGTAATAATTTATAATGTTAGTAATTATTTTTTAAAATAATACAAAAATTGCACATATCAACTGATGATCCAACGAGAATTTAATAAAAAATATTCTCACAGTATGCCTGTAACCTTAACTGAGATTAAACATATATAGTTTGGATCAACATCACAAATTCAGGCATGATCATGAATGGTGAAAAGATAATAGACGGGATCTACTGGGTAGGGGCAATTGATTGGGATGTAAGAAGTTTCCATGGTTACTGCACTCCCAGAGGGACTACATATAATGCGTATCTAATTACTGGAGATAAGAACATCTTGGTGGATACTGTAAAAAAACCGTTTCTTAATGAATTGCTAGAACGCATCAGTAGCATTATTGATCCAAAAGATATTGATATCATAGTATCAAACCACACAGAAATGGATCATTCGGGTTGCCTTCTTGAGTTGCAGTCGATTACAGGGGCGACCGTTTTAGCATCTAAAAAAGGTGTTGAAGGTCTAAAAATGCATTTTCCTGATTTGAAAACTGAAGAAGTCAAGGACGGACAGGAAATAAAGTGCGGTTCTAAAACTCTTAAATTCATTGACACTCCTATGCTTCATTGGCCGGATTCCATGTTTACATACATCCCTGAAGATGGGCTTTTATTCAGCATGGATGCGTTTGGTCAGCACTATGCTGTTTCTAAAAGATTTGATGATGAAGCTGATCAGGATATATTATATCAAGAAGCTCAAAAATATTATGCAAATATTATAACCCCCTTCAGTGCCAGGGTTATAAAGACACTTGAAAAAGCAAAAGATCTTGACATTAAAATCTTAGCAACCTCACATGGAGTAATTTGGAGAACAGATCTTGACAAGATTATTTCGCTTTATTCTCAATGGGCATCTAACAATACTCCTCAAAAGGCACTTATTGTCTATGACAGCATGTGGGGAAGTACTGGAATTATGGCAAAAGAGATTGCTGAAGGAATCGCATCAGAGGGTGTAGATGTAGAGATTATAAAGCTCTCTGAGACGGATCGCAGTGAAGCAATGGCTCGTATTTTGACCTCCAGAGCAGTTATCATGGGTACCCCGACTCTTAATAACAATATGTTCCCGACTGTAGCTGATATGGCAGTATACATGAAAGGATTGAGACCGAAAGGACGAATTGGTGCAGCATTTGGATCATTTGGATGGGCTGGAGGAGCAGTTAAGGACCTGCAAAATATTATGAAGGATGGAGGGCTAAATATGTTTTTTGAGCCTCTAGAAGTTCAATATATACCAGACTCTTCTGCAAAACAAAGATGCTTCGACTTCGGTAAAGAGATTGCTTTAAAGATAAAATCTGAACCCTAATCGAGCAGAACTGAGCTCGCTCTCGGCTCAGTTCTATCCGTCTTTATTCCGCCTACTCCGTATTTTGTCGGATTATATTTTTTCCGTTATCCACATACCCAGATGTGATATACGATATACTTTACCATATTAAGTAATCAATCATGTAATCAATATGATAATAAATACAAAATTATGGTTACCTATGATCGTTTTTGAGTTAGCCAAATTTGTTTTAATACTCTCTTATATAGCTAAGCCTCATTTCCAATTTCACAAGGTGAGCCTGCCTGCGCATTATATAATTAGGGACTTCATAGTCTTTCACATGTTTGGAGAACGCGGCTGTTTCACTACTAAGAGGGCAAATTTATGAAAGCTGCAGGACAAACCAGAGTTAATTATTCAGATAGTAAGGAATCTACCGAACTAACTCTATTCGTAAGAACATCGGATGAAGAGCTCAAAGCATGGGACAAATCTAGAATTTATGATGCTCTAATGAGAGAAACGACAATCAGTGAAGATGCCGCAATGATCGTATCCCGCGAAGTGGAGAAAATGATCGGGGAACTTAATATCGAGGTTATAACGGCACCTCTGATAAGAGAACTTACAAATGCCAAGCTTGTGGAATATGGTTTATCATCTGTACGTAAACAACACACTCGGCTGGGAGTTCCTCTCTATGATGCAAGACAGATAATCATGTGCCCGAATAAAGAAAATGCCAATGTTCCACATGGTCCTGAAGCTACAAATCTGACTCTTGCTGAGAATATTAAAAAGGAATTTGCTCTTCTGGAAGTATTTACACAAGATCTTGCTGATGCCCATATGAAAGGTGATATTCACCTTCATGATCTTGGAATGGTTGATCGGCCATATTGTTCTGGGCAGTCAATCGAATACGTAAAAAAATTCGGATTGAATCTGCCAAATGCACTATCTATTGCAAAACCCGCTAAACACCCAGAGGTTCTTATAGAGCAGATTGTTAAATTCTCAGCAGCTCTCCAAGGACACTTTTCTGGAGCTATCGGCTGGGACGCATTTAATCTATTTTTAGCTCCCTATCTCGGCGATGTTGATGACGACCGCATGAGGCAGCTGGCACAGATCTTAGTATATGAATTTGCACAGCAGGCCGTAGCCAGAGGTGGACAGTCTATCTTTTCAGATCTTAACCTTTATTGGGAAGTTCCAGATCATTTTGTTGGTGTTCCTGCAATTGGACCTGGCGGGAAGTTTACAGGCTTGAATTACGAGGATTACATTGAAGATTCCCAGAGATTTGTGAATGCTCTCTTTGATGTGTACATGAATGGAGATGCGATGGGCAGACCGTTTTTCTTCCCGAAACCAGAAGTTCACATGACTGAAAAATTCTTTAAGACTGATGGTCATGAAGAGTTTTTGGAAAAGATTTCCAGGGTTGCATCTGAAAAAGGAAATACGTATTTTGTATTTGACAGGGGAAACACAGCTAAGATCTCAGAATGCTGCAGATTATCATTCAAACTGGAGCAGAACGATCTGGATGATGCAAAGACGCCTTGGAAAATGAGGTACTCTGCAATGCAGAATGTTACAATTAACCTGCCGCGTGCGGCTTATGAAGCAAACCAGAACGATTCCAGACTACTTGAAATACTAACAGAACGTCTGGAAATGGTGGCTAAAGCGCACATCCAGAAAAGGGAATTCATTACTCAGTTGTTCAACATGGGAAAAAATGGTCCGCTGTCGCTTCTCACTATGAACCTGGATGGAGAATCGTACTACCGCATTCATAAATCTTCATTTTTAGTAGGAATGGTAGGGCTTAATGAAATGGTGCAGTATCATACCGGGGAAGAGATGCATCAGTCTAAAGATGCTACCATGTTTGGCCTTAAAGTCATAGCGCACATGAAGAAAGAAGCGGAGAGGATCGGAGCAGAATACGGTCTCAAAATGCCCCTTGAGCAGACGCCGGCAGAATCAACAGCATACCGCTTTGCAAAGCTGGATATGAAATATTATCCACTGCAGTCTCCCACAGTTGTTAGAGGAAACAAATCTAAGGGAGAGGTCTACTACACCAACTCGACTTATATGAACGTAGGGGCTAAGATTTCTGCCATCGACAGGGTGAAACAGGAAGGAAGATTCCATCCCCTCATTGATGCAGGAGCTCTCACGCATGTTTGGTTGGGAGAATCAAAACCTCCGGCTGAGAGTATTGCTTCATTTGTCGTTAAAACATTCCAAAATACGCAGAATGCTCAGATAGCGTTCAGCCCGGAGTTCACTTCCTGTCTCAGCTGTGGAAAAACTGTCCGCGGCCTGAAACCATCATGTCCCGCATGCGGATCACCGGATATTGAAGGGATGACTCGTGTTACTGGTTTCTTCTCTAAAACAAGAGGCTGGAATAAGGGAAAGATTGGAGAGCTTAATGACAGGACACGCAATACGATTGGGTAAATAAACACCCTGTCAAACCTCTTCTAATTATTTTTTTAATGATGATCGTCAGCATATCAGTGTCTTGGTAACGTCACAACTATAGAAAATAAAATAATGGACATTGTGAATTAAAGATCGTGCAGCCACTATCAAATATTAGAACGGCGGCAGCAGTTGGTCTTACTGGAATAGCAGTGTTTTCAATATGCTGGATTTGTGCAGTTGTCTCTGATTCTTCATGGATATTTGGTGTGAATATGATTAGCGATCTTGGAGTATCAGATACAAATGCTCATTATTTTTTCAATTATGGATGCATGTCTGCTGGAATACTCATTTACATCTATGGAATATTGGCTGCATACTTCAGCGGATCAACTTTAGATCGAATAAGTTACGTACTTATTGCATTAGCAGGAATGTTCCTGATAGGTGTTGGAATATTTACAGAGGATGTGGGGTGGCCCCATAACTTATGTGCATATTCGTTATTCATTTCTATATCCATTTCTGCTTTGATCCGGTTAATTTTGTATGTCATTTATAAAAATACATTGTCTGCTGTGGTGACGGCAGTCTTGATTCTATTAATAGTTGTCATTGCTCTTACTCAAACATTTCCATTTCTGGAAGCATCTGCTGTTATACTTATCATGATCTGGATTGCTCTGAATTGTCTAATTTCTATACTGGAGATGAAAAAAGAGGGCTTTGAAAGCAAAGTCCCGACATAGATTTCACATTGATGTCTTTTGATATTGCATTTACATGCGTTTGCCGCATTTTGGACAGAACACATATTGCGAGTTATCTAAAGTTTCTCCGCACCATGGACAGTATGTCTTTTGGGATGATGTGCTGAATCCGCCATCGTTGTCGAATGGATATTTATTCCTAACCTCATCTTTGCTGTCTGTAATATCATACAGTGAGAAACGTTTACTTCCAACAGCATTATTGAGGTGCCAGATTACAAGAAATATTCCAGCAAGTATGAATATTATGCCAAATAAACCGCCACCTGAAGGTATGGAGCTCAAGAAGAATATGCCAAATATGACCATCAATGCTGCAACTATAAAGCTCATTGCAGAGATCTCTCTACCCGGCGTGATGCGTTTCATTAACAGTGTATCTATTCTTAGATTAATATTACTTTGGATTTAATTCTGCATACGTGAACTTACTTCTCAGTTGAAGATTCATCCTTTTTGCCGCTTGTAAGTTCAAGACCAACGATACCCGCGATGATCAGCATTATAAATAAGACCTGAACAACGTTCACAGGATCTCCGAGCAGCACTATTCCGGCGATTACGGCTCCGACAGCACCTATGCCAACCCAGACCGCGTAAGCAGTACCAACGGGAATCCCACCGTCCATTCCTTTAGATAGAAACACCAGACTGATGAGGATGAAAGCAACAGTGACAATGGTGTAGGGTATATGTGTAAATCCTTCAGAGAATTTCATTGATACTGCCCAGACAGTCTCCATGATTCCTCCGATCGTCAGATATGCCCATGAAAGTTTCTTGCTTGGAATATTTGACATTTAAAGCCCCGCTGTCAGATGTATGCCGACGATGCCGATGACAATGAACAATATGAACATGATGCGTAGATATGTGACGGGTTCCTTGTAAAGAATCATGCCGCCCACTAATGTTCCTATGGCGCCTATTCCTGTCCAGATCGCATATGCCATGCCTACAGGAATTTCTTTCATAACCAGAGACAGGAAGAATAAACTGCCGAACATTGTGACCGCAGTCACCAGCGTCCATTTCAGATTCTTCAGTTTATTAGATTTCTCTAACGCTATAACCCAACATGGTTCCAGCAGACCAGCTATGATTAAGAGTATCCATATGAGTATAGCCACCCTACCAAAAATTAGCACTCAATATAAAACCCTATTGTTTAGTGAGACCGTCTGTGTATCATCAAATATCAAACAACGTCTATTCTGTAGTCCAGCGGACATAAAATAATATCTGGTAAAAATAAAAAGGTGCCGCTGACGGCATTTACAGATCTATTTTTGAATAGATCCTCAGAGACACGAAGTATGACAGCAGGAACACAGCCGCAGAGACCAGAAGGGCCGAGACAATCACCAGCACTTCATTCATCTCAGGAATAGCAATACCAGCATCTTCTGCAAGGTACACTAAGCCCAAGATTAGGATTATCGGCAGAAATATGCACACCATCATCAGTATGCGGGCCTTTTCCACTCCATATTTGTAAATTACAGGCATCACGATGCTGAGTAGCGCGATAGACATTGCAATCATCATAATACCCATCACCAGCAGATCCGCCATTGATGCTTCTTTTACTATGAGGTTATATGCTGCAGACACACCCAGACCAATAACTGAGCCGATGACGCTGAATATGATCAGCAGTTCATATTTACTTTTTACAATGTCTTTTCTGCTCAACGGCAGCGTCAGAGCGTATTTATCCCATTTCACAAAGTCATCCATGCTGATAGTTGATATCACTAGAGCAGACATCATGAATACAGTCACGGCAATAAATGAAATGCCTCCGGACTGCGGAATAAATATAATCCCAAACACAACCATGACTAGCAGAAGCGATTTTAAGCTGCCAGTAATGCTGTACAGATCCTTCTGGATTAATCCGTGCATAATACTTCACCCCTTGCATAGAACAGCATTATGTCTTCGATATTGACACCGTCTACAACAAAATCTTTGTATTTTGATATTATTTTTTCCTTATCTTTTACTAATATTTCACAGCCGAAGTCCTTTTTGATGTATGCAATAATATCATTTTTGTCAACTTTGTCAAACTGGCTGCTCTTGCATTTTATTATCCCGTAGCTGTAAATGAGCTCATCTTTGGATTTGCTCAACGCAACCTTGCCATTATGAATGAATGTTATGTAATCTGCTATCTTATCCAGATCACTGGTGATATGAGATGATACTAATATGGAATGATCCTCGTTTTGGATGAATTCAAGGAATATATCGAGGATTTCATCTCTCGAAATCGGATCAAGACCGCTGGTAGATTCATCAAGAATCAGAAGTTTCGGCTTATGAGCCAGTGCCGCCGCTATGCTGAATTTAACCTTCATTCCTCTGGACATTTCTTTTACTATCTTGCTCTCAGATACATCGAATCCTTTCAGGTATTTCCTGAAAAGTGCATCGTCCCAGTCAGGATGCAGATTTTTCATGACTTTTGAAACTTTATCTGCATTCATGTACTGATGAAAATTACACTCATCAAATACCACGCCAATCTGGCTCTTTATCAGTTTTTCATTTGTTTTACAATCTGTACCAAATATCTTTACGGATCCCTCATCTGATGATATCAGTCCAAGGATCGCTTTGATCGCTGTAGTTTTTCCCGCGCCGTTTTCTCCTATGAGGCCCATTATTGAACCGCTTGGCAGTGAAAAACTAACACGATCTAGACAGAAGCCGTCGTATCTCTTTGTAAGATCCTTGACTTCTAGTATGTTATCCATCATTCTTCCTCCGAATAGAATATTGTCAGAATTTCTATCAATTTCTCAAGACTGATCCCATGGGTTCTTCCAATTTCAGCTGCTTCTTGAAGATGGCCTTCAGCATTCCGCAGCTGCTCTTCTTGAATAATGTCTTTATTCTGAACAGCAACGAAGCTTCCGCGGCCGGTTATGGTATCGATAAAGCCATCTCTCTGAAGGTCTTCATAGGCGCGCTGAGTCGTGATTACGCTGATATGCAGCGATTTGGCGAGAGCTCTCATAGAAGGAAGCGGATCACCAGGCTGAAGCTCGCCGCTCATGATGGCAGATTTTACCTGCGCAGTAATCTGCTCATAGATGGGTTTGCCTGACCGATTGCTGATGATTATATCCATCTTCTCCCTGCGTGCTTAATGTACTTGTACTATATATACACTGCAGTACACATAGGTGAAATGTGAGAATCTTCACAGAAAGTCTTCTATTCTTTATGATCATCTAAGAATATGCACATAGGATTCGGAACTGAAGACGACAGCTACAATGTGGAATTTAAGCTGGGAGAAAATCTGAATAACATTATCTTCGTAAGCAGTGAAGGCATACCAGAAGAAATCATTGAAAGGCTGCACCAGCTCAGATCTGAAGTGCTTGAAAAAGCAAAAAATGAGCTCATACACATGATGTCTTCTGTTTCTGAGACTTTGTATGATGCTGCAGATGTTTTGGGTAAGGACTCCGTGATTGATGATGAATTGAATGGTATAGCTGCTGATGCGGCCGCCCTGGCAGAAAGGATTCAGAATAAGCTGAATAAGATATCGGCGGCTGAAAAGTAATCTTTCTTCAGGATAATTATTTAAACTATTTAGGCATACCTAAATTAAGATGGCAGAATCAGAGAGCTATCTTGAGAGATGTTTAGTCAGGCACTGCTCACCCACCTTGGCAAATATCAAGCCGGGCAGTTTATTTACATGTCCGTCTGACAACACCATATCTTTAGCAGCGGAGATACGTGCTTTAAATTCAGTTCTAAATATCAAGGGCATCCGCCTCAGGTTATTGAATATCTCCTCGGGAAGAGCGCTTGTGTATGTCTACAGGCCGAAAATGCTGCATGATTACATTAAAAAAGAAGAGATCTGTGAGTTTCTATGCAGTTCTGGTTATGACTGCAGAGATATAAAGTCAGTACTGTCAAGTCTGCAGAGAAAAATTGCTGCGGAAGGAGTTCCGCACGAGATCGGACTGTTTTTAGGTTACCCCCTGGAAGATGTCAAAGGCTTCATAGAAAATAAGGGAAGAAACTATCTCTGCCGGGGATGCTGGAAAGTCTACTGTGACAAATGCAAGGCACAGAGAATGTTCAATGAGATCAAGCTATGCAGGCAGCTTTACCTGAATGAGTTTGAAGATGGCAGAAGTGTAGCAGACTTGGCAGTCTATGCAGGTTAATTTCAAAATATCTGTTGCATAATTAGGCAGCACTTCTCGAAACATTATTTAGGCTAATTCTTATTCCCTTAATTTGTAATACAGTTTGCTTGCTTCAATAATCATTAATTATCATGATATGTTACCTATTATACTTTGTTCGTCCGAAATACAACGGTTAGTACGAAAGTATGGAGGGTTGCTCTTTTTTTTGTTTTTTGTAAGTAGAGTGCAGTCATTCGATGTGATATGGATAACGTGCCTCGAACCTTTACAAGTCTGCAATTCGATATTTGATGATAGTCTAGATCATGCCGACTACAGTTCTTTAGTTTGATGTTTGTATGTGGAGATAACACACACTGACTGGCGGTAAAGCAGAAAATTCGCCATCCCGCCATCTTGTTAGTTTAATGGTGTTAGAAGGATACTCTTTGATGATAGGTTCGCTGATGCAACATATGAAAACAGGAGGAACTGAATGCTGCTTGATAAGTTAAATTTACGCTCCCTAATTTTAAAAGGCTTATGGCTGAAACTGCATCGGCCGTTACATGTTAGGGCATGTCTGCCAGATACTAACAAAACTGTTTGCATATGATATGCAAGCGCATTAGAGCAAACATGGTAGGAATTAATCATAAATAATACATGTATAATAGAGTATTGCTTATGCAACAGAAGTGTGAGCTTGTACAAAATCGAAGGTACATTTGATTATAAATAAAAAAATATAGAGATTTAAAATCATCACACAGTCTTCACTTTGCATAATGGATTAAACTCTAAACTTGATTAGCCTAGGTGCAATGCATATGGATAAGAGTAAGGGTGTTAATAAGCTTGCTGAGAAACTTGGCATTGCTGATGAAGAAGATCCGTTCATAGCTTTTAATAAAAACCCGTGCGCATCGACATTATCACGCATCGGAAAAAATCTACAAACGTTTGAGATGGTGCAGCGTGCTGTTGAAAATGATGACGGGTGCGGAACTATACTGAAATTTATGTCAAAGCAATTGATGACTGAAGACTTATGCATTATTGCTTGCAGTAAGAACGGCGATAATCTAGATTATGTTCCAGAATATTTGCTTAGTTATAACATCTGTAAAGCGGCTTTGAGTAACAGGGGTGAATTATTATCGAAAATTCCTGAAAAGTTCAAAACATATGAATTATGCGAAATTGCAGTGAGTACAGATGAGAAATATGTTGCATTATCATATGTACCTCTAAATCTGATTATGGGAGAGCAAGGACGTCGTTTGTGTGAACTAGCCATAAAGAAAAATCCTCTTGCAATTGAGAAAGTACCAAATGAATTCATTACAAAGACAATGGCATATGATGTGGTATCTCGTACCTCTCAGGAAAACTGTATTAGATTGTCAGATGGTAGTTTACGTCTCTACCCAGCCAACAATTGGCCCATTAGTCATGTCCCTAAAAGATACATGACAGAAGAACTCATCAATTTATCTGTTGAAATGTGCCCTGCAAGCCTAAGAGGTGTACCATCAGAATATTTGTCAAAAGCACAGTGTCTTCAGTTTGTACAACGCGATGCTAGTTTATACGAATGGGTTCCCGAGATGTATAAAGAACATGATGCAATCATAGACGCGGCTTTATCTGCATGGCCTGGTGCTTTAGCACATATTCCTGAAGCTAAAAGAACAAAATCTCGTTGTTTTAGAGCAATTGAAAGAGACCCAACAATTCCCATTTCATTGTTTCCAGAGAAAGTACGCGCAAAGTATGAAGCTATTTTTGGAATAAGTTCTTTTAACTGCAAACCAATTTCACTTGAAACACCAAGTACGCTTTTGAAGAACAGGTCTGCAATTACCGAGAGCAATGAATTAATATCTCATGAACTAGAAACAATTAGTGATTCTTCAGTTCAGCATATTTACTATATATCCGACGTCCACATAGAACATCAACTTGATCTAACTGATAAAACATTACCAGAAATCGAATCAATGGTAGCTGATAAAGTCTCTGAACTTGTGAATTCAGTTCAAGATCGAGGAACTGTTTTGATTGCGGGTGATGTCGCCAACAGCATTGAACTTGAGAAAATATTTTATAAAGCACTCAAAGCTGCATTATCCAGAATTTGGAATTTTCACGTAAACATCATCTCGGTGCTTGGCAATCATGAACTGTGGGATGGTGATCCAATGGGAATCTCTAAAAGCCGTCCTGTTGATGAAATAATTGAAGATTATCGTAAAGCCTTATATAACACCCTGTTAGAGAATGAATTATATATTGAATATAAAAGACAACGCAGTGTGCGGATTGATGAAAAAACGATACTTGAAGCAGATCCAAACGAACTTTCAGAGATCTGTGAGAAGTCTACATTAATTATTCTTGGAGGCATTGGATTTTCAGGTCTTAATCCGGTATTTAATGCTACAATGGGACTATATCGCAATACCATAACTGCTGAAGAAGACATTGAAAGATCAAAGAGATTCCAAACAGTATATGAAAAAGTCTTGCAGTGTGCAGAATTCCAACGAGTGATTGTACTGACACACACACAAATGGAAAACTGGTCAAATGCGGAATATAATCCTAACTGGGTATATATCAATGGACACACGCATCAAAATTCTTTGATTCGTAAGGATGATGGAACCACGGTTTTATCAGATAATCAAGTCGGGTACGTACCAAAAAATTGGCATTTTAACTCATTTACGGTAAGCGGCCGTTATGACCCATTTTATGATTGGGAAGATGGTATCTATCATATCAGACCAAATCAATATATTGATTTTAATCGTGGTTGTGGGATAGTTATATCTAGCTTCAAACGTGGAGGAGAATTATACCTATTAAAACGCGATGGTGCATACATGTTCTTTCTAAAGGACAAGAACTTGTATATGTTGGAAGGTGGTCAGATTCACAGAGTTGAACATGATATTGACTATTATTTCAATAATCTTGCAGCATATAAGCAGTGTGTGAAAGCTGCTTTTACACCGTATCGCAATGCGCTTAAAACTATTTCTAAAGAGATACGTGCATTCGGAGGAAATGGAAATATTCACGGTTGCATTATAGATATTGATTTTTTTAACCACATTTATGTCAATCCCTTTGATGGAAAAATAACGCCATACTTTGCATCAAATACATTGATAAAATACACTTATAAGAATATCCCCATATTGTTAAAAAATTCACCCCAGCCTCCAAAATTACCTAATGGCACACCGTTATTGCTACAATACAAAAAAGCATCTAGGTCGGGTTTACTACCAATTTTGACAGCGCAGGAACATGATGAGAACACTGCATTGACTACTGTATCTGAGTTAGTTTTAGACAAAACTATGTATGAGCCATCTCGTGTTATGCGATCTGTGCAATATATTTTTGACCAAAATGTCGTTCGTGTGTGGAAGGATGAGATACTAACGATTGACACGAATGATAACGACCCTATCATTGCAAACTATCCGCAAAGGCTCATTAACAATAGCCAAACGAAATAAACATTGACTGGCAGGAGGAAATAAAAGTGTATTCTGATACTCTATTAGTATGTCATATTTGTAATTATATATAATTCAATATAAATTTAGAGTTGAATGACTTTATACCTTAAATCAATTGAATTTTAATTCTATGCACATGCCAATCTATTATTCATATATTAAATACAACAATAAGTTATTTATAAAGCATTCACTACGCTCTCAGAGACCTCATTTTTATATCAATAAGATGTGTTCTTTAATTTTCTATACTCATACATTCTGCACAATAAGATCACTAGAACTGATGCATATACCATGGATTACTAGTGTATAATCGAACAATTCCAAAGCAAGCTTTTAACTGCCTTATAGTGATGACTATACGATGAATGATTTTGATCTTCTGCTGAAATCCGCCAAAGGCGGAGATGCCGAGGCACAGTTTCAGGTTGCATATGCGTATGAGATGGGAGACGGCGTAGCAAAAAACTACAAGAAGGCTATGCACTGGTACAAGTTAGCAGCAAAACAAAACCATGTCAAAGCGCAGCTCAGCATGGGCTACTTTTATCACAGCGGTATGGGTGTCAGCGAAGATTATGAGGAAGCTATCGAGTGGTACAAGCTTGCTGCAGATCAAGGAGATGCTACCGCACAGAATAATCTCGGAGTTTTATACAGATTAGGCAGGGGAGCACCTCAGAGTTATGAGGAAGCTGTGAAATGGTTCGCTATGGCAGCTGACCAGGGGAGCATCGATGCTCAGACCAACTTGGGTCTGATGTATGACCGCGGTGAGGGTGTAGAGCAGAATTACGAGACTGCCGCTGAGCTGTATAGAAAATCTGCCGAGCAGGGATCTGCAAGGGCGCAGAATAATTTAGCTCTAATGTATGAATTTGGCGAAGGTGTTTCTAAGGACCTTGAGGAAGCAGCAAGATTGTACAAGCTTGCTGCTGATCAGCATTATGCAAGTGCTAAACTTAACCTTGAAAGACTTTCCAAAGGTAATGAAGACTTTGACAAATCTGATAAGATTTTGAGAAGAAAGTAGTAAAAACATGACATTAGTGTTACATTTATATAGTAGCTTAGAGATATTGTATAGTGAGCACGTGTATTTGGTACTTTCAGCAAAGTACCATTCTTTGAGGTAGCTGCATGACTATTGATTTATCATTTGCGTTACATAAAAATAATCTGCCGAAGGACTATAGGCCGACTATTGTAAGCTATATCAAATATACATTGAGTAAATATTATCCCAAGATTTATCATGACCTATATGGTACAGGTGGAACCATACAAAAGTCATTTACATTTTCTGTTGCGTTACCGAAAGCAAAATTTCAGAGCGATAGTATGGAGTTGGGAAATTCTCGTTTTTGGGTAACATTCTCATCTTCAAATGATTTTGATACGCTCTTATTATATAATGCATTCAGGAAAGATATGCAAAATCCATATCCAATTGCAAATGGGAATTATATGGCACTTCAATATCTGAAGATTAAACCAGTTCCTAAAATCACAGAAAATACAATTACCATTCGGTTTTTAAGTCCGCTAGTTGTAAGAAAACACTATGCAGGTGAAGCAGATAAATATTATATTTTTGAAGATGATGAATTCAGCAATTGTCTCAATATCGTGACTGCAAATAGACTTGGAAAAGATGTGAAGCTTGATGTTGAGCCAATATCGCCCAAAAAGACGGTTGTAAAATCATTTGGAGTTAACATTAGATCGTCTCTAGGGACATATAAAGTTACATCAGATCCGGATGTACTTAATGAATTATTGCTAAGTGGTATGGGCAGTAGACGTAGTGAAGGTTTCGGTCATTTTGAGATAGTTTCTCGGTGATATCATGGATGAAAAAGACTATTTGAAAGTGACATTAAATGGTTTTCTCTTGAATGCGGGAGTAGTTGGACTTCTTAGATTGTTTGAATATGCTGAAGAGTATGATGAACTTGGATGTGTAAAGGATGAAGATTATATAATTGACAATCAAGACCTATACATATCAAAAAAATTCATATTGACACACAATCTCGCCGATTTGTACGTTAAATCCATTGTATATTATTTGGGCGAAGACACTAAATTTATTCGTGTAATGTCAAAACAAGATGCTGTAAATAAATTATTTGAAAAGTATGACCCTGAAGATAAAAAATGGATCAAAGATGTAAACGAATTATTTAAAGAATTTTCAGAGATGCTAGAAAAAGCTAGTTTCAAATCTGGTTATGAAATATTAGCTAGTTATGATAATGTGGAAAAGATAACTCTTGAAATGATTGCGTCGTTCAAAAAAGAAAAAGACTATATAATTAAAAAAGATCTATACTTTGAACTATGTCGTCTTTTAAATCAGCCTAAGGTAAAAGAAGTTTTAATTTTTAAGGATATCCTATACTCAAAAATTAATATGTTTATGGGAGATGTAAGCTTTCTGAATAGATCTAATACAAAGAAAGACATTACCCAAATATATCATAATGATTTCGTTCAACCTTTGTTGGATGATTTATCATATACAAAATCTAAAACCAAGCCTTGTATAGATTGTGGAAGACTTTCAAAAACTACAACATCTCTATCATTCATGTCGGACGTTACAGACGACACGAATCGTAAAAAATCATATTACTGGAACTGTGTGCCCGATGCATACTTATGCCCATTATGTGCATTTATCTATTCATTAGTTCCACTTGGTTTTTCATATGCTGCATCTGATGCAATCTTTATAAACAGCAATATAAACATTAAAACTCTTCAAAGTCTTTCTGAGGGGATGTTTTATCGGACGGATGAAGCTGATAAAAATGTCTGGTATAAAGTATATAACAAATTTACAAATCTAGAATTATCTAACGTACAGAAACGCATAGATAATATACAGGTAATTGTAAGAGAGAATCATAAAGATTCAAAAAGATACTCATTAAATATGATAGATAAGCAGATTGTTACAACATTGGCCGATAGCAAAAATGAATTAGATTATATCCGTAATTGGTATGTTAAAGATTCTGACGAGTTTATAAATGTTTACCAATCTACAGTTGAACACATCATCAATAGGCAGAGTTTATATAATTTCATTTCTAGGTTGTTGAAAATCTCATTGAGAGATGGAACAAACTCTAACCATTTATTTCCGATTTTAATAATTCAAATAAATTCTCAGGGTGGTCAGAAAATGGAAGCCGATACTAAGCAAGCATATGTCGCTAAAAAGAAAGGTGAAGAAATGCGTGTAAATTTAACAAAAGACGTCTCAACATCCGATAGAGACGATAAGTTAAAAGGAATGATATATCAATTTTTAAATGCAGTTTCCTTGAGTAATCGTGATGCATTTATGAATCTGCTAATTCGCTCATACTCGAGCGTTGGTCAGCCAGTTCCAGACATATTTTTCTCATGTTTTGAAAGTGATGAAAAATTTAGAACAATTGGCTATGCATATCTTTTAGGATTAAAATCAGATGGATATAAAAAACCAAAAGAGGGTGATGTTAGTGAATAAAAAAGGGTTGACACTTACAATCGTGTTTGAAGCTGAAAGTGCAAATTATGGAGAAGGTATGGGAAATATCACAATGCTGAAAAAAATGAGCAGAAGTGATGGGAATGTATATTCATACATATCTCGTCAAGCCTTAAGGTATAACATTGTTCAGCAATCCGGTTGGGACGATACACCAGTGAACGGTGACAAAGGTACCGTTCAATTTGATCCATCCGCAACAATTCTAGACTATCCAGAAATAGATCTTTTTGGATATATGAAAACGAGAAGTAAATCTGAAGGAGATACTGGTGGGGCAGATATACGCAGTGCTGCAGCAAGATTGAGTAATGCTATTTCCCTAGAACCATTCAGGAGCGATCTTGATTTTATGACTAATATGGGATTAGCTAAACGTGCAGATCTACAAAATGGTATAATGCAAAGTGAAATCCATCACTCATACTATAGTTATACAGTTTCTATAGACTTGGATCGCATCGGTGAAGATGGAAAAATATCTCTACCACCTGAAGAAAAAGCAAAAAGGGTGTGTACACTTTTAGAAACAATTCAATTTTTGTTTAGAGATATAAAAGGACGCAGAGAAAACATGGCACCTGTTTTTGTAATTGGCGGTGTTTTTGATCGAAAAACTCCATACTTTGAAGGAAGATGCACACTCTCGAAAAATGCTCTAAATATTTCTAGATTAAAAGAAGTTATTGAATCATGTAATGATTCTAAAGAAAATACTTATGTGGGTTATTTAGATAATAGTTTTTCAAACAATGAGGAAATAATAGAAGAGCTCAAAGCAGAATCAATAAGTGCTGTGTTTTCAAAGCTTCAGGATAAGGTGAGGAGCTATTATGGTTAAGGCAATAAAACTTCACATCACTCAACAGATGCCAAATTACAGAAAGCCTGCTAGCTTTATGATTAAAGAAAGCTATCCTTTACCACCTTACTCTAGTGTAATTGGCATGGTACACGCAGCATGCGGCTGGACATCTGAGGGCTCATATCACCCAATGAAAATATCAATTCAGGGAACGTATGCATCTACTGTAAGTGATTATGCTACAAACTATGTTTTTGGGATAGCATACGATCCCACTAGACATCAAAAAAAAGTTGATTCTGGTGATGGTAAATATGATGGCATTAGTGTTATTCCGCGAAGCTATGAACTTCTTACAGACGTAGAACTGATAATTCATATTGTACCAGAAGATGCGATGGATCTCAATACTATCGCTAATTCATTGATTAACCCACCTGTGTACTTATCATTAGGCAGGTATGAAGATCTTGCAATAATAAGTGACGTATCAATCGTTGATCTGGAAAAATGTACTGAAGGTATTTTAACACATGATGAGTATATTCCAGATTCGTATATTGACTTAGATGAAAATACAGATTTAATTGGGACAGTATATCGCATAAATAAGGTTTTCAAAATCACAGGAAGCGGAAAGAAAAAAACCAGGTCATGGGTAGAAACAGTAAGAGTTCACCATGCATGCAGAGGTACTCTGGTGACCTCTGAGAATATGTATATAGATCAATCAAAAGACTTAGTGTTCCTCTCATAATGTGATCACATATGTTAGTGGATAACTTTCTAGCTAAAACAAGTCCTGAGCAAACGATTAAAGAGCATACGGATAAGCTAGAGATGTGTTTTCATAAATTAATGCATTATTATGGTGAATACTTTTCAGAAAATGAAAAACAGGCCATATTCATAGCCTTAAAATATCACGATTATGGAAAAGTAAACTATCAGTTTCAAAATAAGCTGTTAAAAAAATTAGAAAAACCATTATTGCACAATCAAGATCTTGATGAATTTTATGGTGATATGAGCATTCCGCATGGGTATCTAAGCCCTGCTTTTTTACCATATGAGTCGATGATTGGTGACTTCGATAAAGAATGGGTAATATCAATTATTAATGCTATATATTATCACCATACGCGGCAAGATTGTTCAAAAGAAGATGTTCACAGAACTCTGGAAGCAGATATCTATCCAAGGTTTCAAAACGATTATAAATTGCAAAATAGTTACTTATCTAAAGTCTTCAAAAAAGGCATATTTGTTGAGTTGGATAGGTGGGAAAGATATGCCGTAGTGAAAGGGATATTAAATAGATTAGATTATGTAGCCAGCTCAAACGATGATTTATCAATTGAACTGGATCCACTTCAGAATGGTCAAAGATATGATGAAATTGTAGAATCAAAATTAACATCAAAGTGGAAACTTAGGTCTGTCCAAGAAGAAATGAAAGATCATACTGATGAAAATATGATCGTTGTTGCATCTACGGGGATTGGTAAAACAGAAGCTGCTCTGCTGTGGGGAAGAGGATCTAAATTGTTTTATACGCTGCCATTAAAAGTAGCTATAAATGCTATTTATGAGCGTATACACGATTCAACCGAAGGATATGGATATGAAAATAGCATTTTCCTTCATTCAGACTCATTATCTTTATTGATGCAGGAAGATGCTGATGCAGATGCACTCACCAAATATCGGAGATCAAAACTTTTTTCATATCCACTAACCGTCTGCACTGTCGATCAGCTGTTCACATTTGTATATAAATATCTTGGATGTGAAATGATTCCCGCAACCTTAAAATATTCAAAGGTTGTAATTGATGAGATTCAATCTTACTCTCCAGATATTCTGGCTAAGATCTTATTTGGATTAAAGATTATCGATCATCTGGGAGGAAAGTTTGCGATAGTCACCGCTACATTCCCTCCAATCTTGGAGTATTTGATAAAAAATAAGACAAAAATAGCCTATAGAAAACCAACACCCTTTTTAAGTCCATATGAAACACGTCATATGATCTCATATGTTGAAGGGGATTTTGATTATCTAGAAATATTGAGAAACAGTGTCTCTAAAAAGGTTTTGGTCATATGCAATACAGTTAACAGAGCATGTGAAGTTTTTCAAAATTTAAGACATGATTGCAGGAATGTTCATTTAATCCATAGCAGATATCAAAAAAGGCATCGTGATGTGCTAGAAGCTGAAATACTCAAATTTTCAGATGGTGATGAAAATGGCATTTGGGTTTCAACTCAGATAGTTGAAGCTAGTCTCGATATCGATTTTGATGAATTGTATACTGAGATGTGCCCAGCAGATAATTTACTACAACGTTTGGGAAGGTGCTATAGAAAAAGAAATTACTCTGGAACAGCTCCAAATGTTCATATACACAATACAAGAAGTGGTGTTTCAAGTATATACGATCCGGAAATATATGATCTGTCTGTTGAGCGTTTAAAACAATACGATAATAAGTTTTTTACAGAGAAAGAAAAGATTTCATATGTTGAAAGTGTTTATTCTCACGAGTTGTTAAAAAATACTCAGTACTTTAAAAAATTACTCAAAGAGTATAATTCTTTGGAAAAATTTGCTTTTTCAGATTTTTCAAAAAAAGAGGCCACTGAAAAGTTTAGAGACATATTGACAATAACTATCATCCCAGATGAACAATATGATATATTGCTAAACAATGGTATGATTGATAAGCTAAGATCAGTAATTGATAATCCACATACAAAAACATCCAGACGGCAGAAATATCTCGATGATTTAATGCAATATACGATTTCTGTAAACCCCATGATATTTTCAAAAGAAATAATGCCAGACAAAGATAGTATTTGTTCATCTGTTAAAATTTATCGAGTGAATGCTATGTATGATTTCGATGAGGAAAGTCATATGGGTGTGGGATTGACTATTCAATCGCTTAATGAGAATTTTAGCAATCAGCTCTAAACGTGTTTAAAATGGTAAAAATTTCAGGCACATTATATCAGTACAGCTTCATATGCGAGCGTAAATTATGGCTATATGCTCATGGAATCTCGATGGAATCAGATTATGAAAATGTCAAGATTGGAAAGATCATCGATGAAAATGCATATGGTAGAAATGTAAAACATATTCTTATCGATGAAAATGCAAATGTGGATGTACTGAAAGATAAAATTATCTATGAGGTTAAAAAGAGCTCATCTGAGAAAGAAGCAGCGTTAGAGCAGATTTACTACTATCTATATATTTTAAAGAAAAAAGGTATAGATGATCTAAATGGTGAACTTAGAATTCCAAAAGAAAATTATATAGAATCTGTATTTTTGACTGATGAAAAGTACACTGAAATAGAAGAACGGATGAATTACATAATTCAAATTATTGATCAAGATTTACCTCCAAAAACTAAGACCAAAATTTGTAAGAAATGTGCATATTTTGAATTTTGTTTTGTGTGAGGTGATTCTTTGGAACAGTCATATTATTTGTTTTCTAGTGGCTCTCTTCACAGAAAAGATAATAGTTTAACACTTATCAAAAGTGATGGAAGTTATAGCGATATACCAATTGAACGCGTGTATGATCTCTATATATTTGGTGAAATGAATTACAATTCCTCACTATTTTCATTTCTTGGATCGAAAAAGGTTACTGTTCACATGTTTAACTATTATGATTTTTATGTGGGCTCTTTTTGCCCAAAGGATTCAATGAATAGTGGCAACATTCTCGTTAAACAAGTAGAGCATTATCTTGATTACTCCAAACGATTGGAAATAGCTAAAGAGTTTATTCTTTCTGCTGCAGATAATATCTATAGAAACCTGAGGTATTATGAAGAAAGAGACAAAGATTTGATCCCATATATGATCTATATTGAAGAACTATCACACATGCTTCCAGATGTGAAATCAATCGAAGAATTGATGGGTATCGAAGGAAACATACGACAAAAATATTATGCTGCATTCAATGTGATAATAAATCAAGAAATAAATTTTACAAAGAGGGTAAAGAATCCACCAAACAATATGATAAATACGATGATTTCGTATTGCAACTCACTTTTATATACAAAAATTTTATCAGAATTGTATAAAACATATCTTGATCCAACTATTAGCTATCTCCATCAACCAGGAACTAAACGTTTTTCATTATGCCTGGATATCTCTGAAATTTTTAAACCATTGATAGTTGACAGAATGATCTTTTCAATGTTAAATAAAAATCAGATAACGATGGATGATTTTGATAATAAAATTGGGTATTTAAGAATAAAAGAAAAAGGTGTAAAAAAGATTGTTGAGGAATTTGAAAAACGTTTACAGGCGACTATAAAACATAAAACTTTGAACAGAACAGTTTCATACAAACATCTGATTAGACTTGAAGCATATAAGCTAATTAAACATATAATTGGAGAACAAAAGTATCAAGGATTTAGGATTTGGTGGTAAACCTGTATCTCGTATTAATCTATGACATATCACTTTCATCTGATGAATATATGCACAAAGAAGATGCACGGGTGTTGAGAACTGTTTTCAAGATATGTAAACGATATTTAACACATATACAAAACTCAGTTTTCGAAGGCGAATTATCAGAATCTCAATTAATGGAATTGAAATTGGAACTGAAAAAATATTTAAGATGTGATCGAGACTCATGCATTATCTTTAAAGGAAGAAATGATGTCTGGATGCAAAAGGAGTTTTTGACTAAAGAGCTCAACCAGACTTCTCAATTTTTGTAAATTCTGTCGATGGGTATTATGCAAAAATATCCAAGGGTCGACAGAAAATTTTGGTAAAATTCTACTTATATTCAATACATCACGTACAAAATACTACGACATTTCTACAAAAAAGGTATCTAATGAAAAACTTTTTAATAACTAGACAAATTATGAAATATTATTGAAAGATCGCGGGTTAGAAATCCATCTAAACTAGAATGTAAATCGTATTGAGAAGTATCTCTACGATGACGGGGTAGCTGG
>ENA-OROK01000646-OROK01000646.1-human-gut-metagenome-genome-assembly--contig:-NODE-646-length-39704-cov-5.579157_pt1 | contig 39704 bp, 27 predicted proteins | sample MGYA00242127_ERZ509046 | MGnify/ENA primary metagenome ERZ509046 (study PRJEB26280, sample SAMEA2338728) | human gut metagenome | biome: human gut; feature: human-associated habitat; material: faeces... | reverse complement strand
CCGCCGTAACCACCGGTGACAAATATACCGAGGCGGTCTGTTAAGCGATATTCCAGATTGACGCGTGCCTGGAGGGCATAGAGGCGTGCAGGGAAACCGTAATCTTTATTCTTGAAGTTTTCGATGTGCTGGAAGCCCAGGTCACCGCTGATGAACAACTGCTTGTACAAAGGTAATTCGAGACCGGCACGATAGAAGAGGGAGGCGGAAAACTTATCGCTGAAATCCAGATAGTGCGTACCACCGCCTAAGATGGTATAGAACAACTTGTTCTTGAAACGGGCACCTACATTCAGCTTTGTAGTGTTTCCTCCGAAAAGCATTAGCTGTACTTTCGTATCCGGATTGGCATTTACCAGACCTAACTGGAAGCCATCGAAGTTCTCCTTATAGTAATTGAATAATCCAATTTGCAATCCTTTTCCGCTTTTTGCCATGTTCATGGGGGCAAGTTGTGCACCGGTAAAACTTCCGCCTACCACGTTACCGAGTCCGGATATTTGCATACCGTGCATGTCTTCTCCTGTGATGTTACCCAAGCCGCTGATTTGTATGCCTCGCAGACTTTGGCCTACAATATTCAGAAGTCCGGAAGTGGTGATGCCATTGAAGCTCTCACCCGCAATATTGGCTAATCCTGCCAGGTGTACACCCGAAGAGTTCTCACCGCTAATGTTCAGCAGACCACCTATGATAACACCACTGGTGTTGTCTCCTGTTATATTGGTGAGCCCCGAGAAAATGACACCTTGTGCATGATTTCCCGTGATACCGACTAAACCGGATATGGATACGCCACTGAGATTATTCCCATTCACGTTACTGATACCGGCAATCTGGACGCCTCGCATACTGCCTCCTACTAAGTTGGCAAGTCCTGTGATTTGTACACCGTTCATGTCACGCAACACCACTCCACCCAGTAGATTGATACCCACGCCGTTCAGGCGGTTCATGGAGGAAAAAAGACCGAGGTTGAGGCAGGTACTGCCGACAGTATCAGTCTGCTGTGTAGACATGTTCTTCCACAAGGATAGGTTGATGCCGACAGGCTCTCTGTCTTTCTTTATTGTTGACGGACTGTCAGTGGTCTGTGCAGGGAGTGTACCCGCAACCATCAGTAATGCAATAATGGATGGAAATAATCGTCTCATTGGTTTCAATCTTTAATTTCGTCCGGCCAAGGGGCTAATTTGCCGGTGGCACGAAGCGTAGGACGCTGTGCATCTACCGACCGGAGATAGTTACTTAATTTCTGTGCTAATTTCTTTACGATACGCGGATTCTTTATAGCCACGTCGTTTTTCTCGCTGATATCTTCCGGAATATTAAACAGTTCACGTTTACCGTCCGCAAAGTAATATACAAGTTTCCAGTCACCGGAGCGGATGGAGCAGGTAGCCCCAATACCCGGGCCCGAAGGTCCCCAACTATGGGGATAGTGCCAATAGATATCACGATCCTTGACTTTACCCTTTCCTGTCAACAACGGCATAAAACTGATACCATCCCGTTTTTGCACGGTAGTGTACTTCTGGACGCCTGCTATCTCAAGAATAGTCGGGTAGAAATCTTCAATCATCAGATAATCTCCACATTTCGTGTCCGGAGCTACTACACCGGGCCAGCTCACGATCATCGGTTCGCGTACACCGCCCTCGTAAGCGGAACCTTTTCCACTGTTAAGCGGGTAATTCTGTGTATGCAGTTCTCCGGCACGGGTATGTGCAGCCAGTCCGCCATTATCGGACATAAAGAGAATGACTGTATTTTCTGTCAGATGGTTGCGTTCCAGATAATCCATCAGATCTCCCAGACTTTTATCCATCCCTTCAATGAGGGTGGCATAGGCGGCCTCTACGGGTGGAAGTCCTTTATCCAGATATTTCTGATAGAAGCGATAGTCCGGTTGTATAGGCGTATGAATGGCATAATGAGCCATATATAAGAAGAATGGTTCATCTTTCTGTTGTGCGCTATCCAAAGCCTTCATCGCTTCCAGTGTAAGTGCTTCGCTGAGGAAGGTATCCGTGCCATGATATTTTTCCAATCCCGGAACTGCTGCCAACGGACTTTTCCCGTCCGGCTTATTACCGAAATTATTCTTGCCGTAGTAACTGGCCGGTGAACCGGCAGCGTGTCCGGCTATGTTTACTTCAAAGCCCATCGTCAGCGGATCAGCCCCGGGAGTATCATTGGCTCCAAAGTGGGCTTTACCACAATGAATGGTCTGGTATCCGTTCTCTTTAAGCACTTGTGCAAGCGTAGTGACTTGTGTAGTGCGTTCGATTCCCGGTTCTTGACAAATACCATTCACATTCCATTCCGGATAGATCATCACAGAGTCCGGTTGTTCATGCGTTGTATTTTTGCGTAATGTCCAACTTGTCACACGATGCCGCGCGGCATTCATCCCTGTAAAAAGACTGACCCGGGTGGGGGAGCTGATACTACAAGCGTATGCTTGTGTGAACATCTTCCCTTGTGCCGCCAGGCGTTCCATGTTCGGCGTGTGGTAAGTGTCGTTGTAATGCGTTCGTTGAGTCCAGAAAGGCAGCGAAGTATCCTGCCATCCCATGTCGTCAACCAAAAACAGAACTATGTTCGGACGTTGCTTTTCTTTCGGCACTCCCTTTGCCGGAGATGCTGCAATCGCTTCTCCTGCCATACCACACATGGGCAATATGGCAGCAGATAGTAATAATTCGTTTTTCATTTGAGATGATACTTTATAAAGGTTAGTTTCTTTTTCTTATCCCTTCGCCTCTTGGTATAAGAACCGTTTGATGGAACGTTTGGGCGTTTTCTCAAATTCTTCGGGATAGATTTTCATTTTGAATATCTGGCTGTATGCCGGAAGCTCTGCGTTTAACGCAACGCGGTTTTCTTCCATGACACGTTCGATGTCCGTAGTGGTCAGACCATGCGCAAAAGCATCGTCAAAGTCAGGATATACCAGTCCGACAAGCTTTTCATTTTGCTGTACGATGATGCTTTCGGCAACATACGGCAGGTTGTTCAGCTTGTCTTCTATTTCTTCGGGGTAGATATTCTGTCCGCTGGCACCGAGCAACATGTTCTTGCTGCGTCCCTTGATGGTTACATTGCCCTCGGCATCCATCAGCGCAAGGTCACCGGTGTGCAACCAACCGTCTGCATCAATAGCCTCACGGGTGGCTTCTTCATTTTTATAGTATCCCAGCATGACGTTAGGTCCGCGGCATACGATTTCTCCCGCTATGTTTTCCGGATCAGGAGAAAGGATTTTCACTTCCATACGGGGGACGGCCTTACCGCAGGAACCCGGTTTGAAGCGTGACCAGTCTTCGTAACAGATGATCGGCCCGCATTCTGTCATTCCGTAACCTACCGTGTAGGGGAATTCTATCATGCGAAGGAACTGTTCTACTTCCTGGTTGAAAGCGGCACCCCCTACAATGACTTCCGCAAAACGTCCACCGAAGGCACTGACTACTCCTTCGCGTACGGTTGTCTTGATCTTGTCGTTGATGATGGGGACTTTAAGCAATAGTTTCATGGTTGGTGTTTCCAGTTTCGGAAGCACGTTCTTCTTGATAATCTTTTCTATAATAAGCGGTACGGCTACCACCAGGTGCGGCTTCACTTCCGAGAATGCCTGGAAGATAATCTTCGGGCTTGGCATACGGGTGAGGAAGTATATCTGACATCCTGCGGAGAACTCGTACAGGAATTCGAATGCCAGGCCATACATGTGCGCCATCGGTAGCATGGAGATAATCTTATCCCCGGCCTTCAGTGGCAATACCTCAAATGCAAATGCTGTATTCGACCACAGACTGCGATAGGGTAGCATTACGCCTTTGGAATAACTCGTCGTACCGGAAGTATAGTTGATTACTGCCAGTTCTTCAGGCTGGTCCTTGTGATATTCGATGTGTTCCTTGCGGAAATTCTTGGGGTATTTCTTGCCGAACAACTCATTCAGGTGTTCGCGGGCATAATCCAGCTTTTCCGTACGGGATATCAGGATAGAGAAATCCGTCATCAGGATGATGCCTTCCAGAATGGTCATGGCGGCTTCGTTCAGATTCTCCCATACCTGGTCGCCCACAAACAGTAATTTGGCTTCGGAATGGTTTACGATGTTATGTATATTATCCGCTTTAAATTCGTGAAGGATGGGAACTGCAACGGCTCCGTAGGTCAGTGTAGCGAGGAAAGTAACTCCCCAGTGTGAACTGTTACGTCCGCAGATGGCAATTTTATCTCCTTTCTTGATGCCGCTTGCTTCGAAGATTAAGTGTACTTTCTCTATTTTGCGGGCTACGTCTTTGTATTGCAGAGTAGCCCCATTATAATCGGTCAGGGCATCCAGGTCCCAATTCTGTTTAATGCTGTTCTCAATATAGGCGATAAAACTTTGTTCCATGATATTATATATTGCACATTTAGTTGAAATTTGTGCAAATATAAGGCTTTATAGAAAGAATGCAAATTTTTAACTGAAAAAAGCGGAGGGGATGTACAATTTAGCTTGACGGATGAATCTCACCACAGAGTAACACAGAGTTCCACAGAGTTTTATTAATTTGAACTCAAGGAAAATAAAACTCTGTGTTACTCTGTGGTGAATTTAATGCATTACCGCCCTAAGTACCAGTTGTACATGCGTTGTACGCCTTCTTCAATCTCTACTTTGTGGTGCCAGCCCAGAGCGTGCAGTTTCGAGGGGTCAGTCAGTTTGCGCATGGTTCCGTCCGGTTTGGTGCTGTCGAAAGTCAGCTGACCTTGGTAACCTACGGTGGAAACTATCAGTTCGGCCAGTTCGCGGATAGAGATTTCCTTGCCTGTACCTATATTAATATGGCAGTTACGAATATCTTTATCACCTTGTTTGTAGGTGTCTTTGAAGTCTACATGCTCCATGACGAAGACGCTGGCATCTGCCATTTCTTCGCTCCAGAGGAATTCGCGAAGAGGTGTGCCTGTACCCCATAATTTCACTTCACTGTTGCTGATACCGTATTTGGCAAGGATGGCAAGAATATCTTCCTTACTGCTGTTGCCGTCGATACCTTCTACCGGACGCTGGTTCAGATCTTTGCATATTGCATCCCAGTCGCCTTGCTTCAGGCAATGAGCCAGATGTATCTTGCGAATCATGGCAGGGAGCACATGGCTGCGTTCCAGATCGAAGTTGTCATTCGGACCATAGAGGTTGGTAGGCATTACGGCGATGTAATTCGTGCCATATTGCAGGTTGAAACTCTCGCACATTTTCAGTCCGGCAATCTTGGCGATGGCGTACGGTTCGTTGGTATATTCCAGCGGAGAGGTGAGGAGCACTTCTTCTTTCATGGGTTGTTCGGCATCACGCGGATAGATGCAGGTGCTTCCCAGGAAGAGGAGTTTCTTCACATTGTGGCGAAAACTTTCACCGATGACGTTTTGCTGTATTTGCAGGTTTTTGTAGATGAAGTCAGCACGGTAAATGCTGTTTGCCATGATGCCGCCAACGAAAGCAGCGGCGAGGAATACATATTCCGGTTGTTCTTCATCAAAGAATTTACGTACGGAAACGGCATCCAGCAAATCGAGTTCTTTGTGGGTTTTGCCAATGAGATTGGTATATCCTTTATCTTGCAGGTTTTTCCAGATGGCGGAGCCTACCAGACCACGGTGTCCGGCTACGTAGATTTTGGCGTTCTTGTCTAACATTATAGTTCTGATTTTTATATATTATTTTTCAAGTGATCTCAGATATAGCTTTTTCACAAACTTCATATCGTGTGCTGCCATGATTTTCACCAATTCTTCAAAACTGGTTTGTCTCGGGTTCCAGCCTAAAAGAGTTTTGGCCTTTGTCGGATTACCTAACAGCTGTTCCACTTCGGCAGGGCGGAAATATTTAGGATCTATTTCTACAAGCGTTTTTCCTGTTTGCACATCGATACCTTTTTCTTCTACGCCTTCACCTTCCCAGCGCAGTTCGATGCCTACTTCCTTGAAGGCAAGGGTGGCAAACTCGCGGACGGTATGCATTTCGCCTGTGGCTATCACGAAGTCTTCCGGTGTATCGTGCTGAAGAATCAGCCACATACATTCTACATAATCTTTCGCATATCCCCAGTCGCGACGTGCATCCAGATTACCCAGATACAGTTTGTCCTGGAAACCTTGGGCTATGCGGGCGGCGGCCAGCGTAATCTTACGGGTTACGAATGTTTCTCCTCTGCGTTCGCTTTCGTGATTGAAAAGGATACCGTTTACGGCAAACATACCATAACTTTCGCGGTAGTTCTTTGTAATCCAGAAGCCGTATTGTTTGGCTACTCCGTACGGGCTGCGGGGATAGAAAGGAGTTGTTTCCGATTGGGGGACTTCCTGTACTTTACCGTAAAGTTCCGAAGTGGAGGCCTGGTAAATCTTTGTCTTTTTCTCCATGCCGAGGATGCGGACAGCTTCCAGCATACGCAGCGTGCCGATGGCATCTGCCTCTGCGGTGTATTCCGGTACGTCGAAAGATACTTTTACATGGCTTTGTGCAGCGAGGTTATATATTTCGTCCGGCTGTACCTGTTGGATGATGCGGATCAGCGAGCTGCTGTCCGTCATGTCACCGTAATGCAGGTTAATGGTGCGCTTTTGCTTCATGTCGCGTACCCATTCGTCGAAGTACAGATGTTCGATGCGCCCTGTATTGAATGAAGAAGAACGGCGGAGAATACCGTGTACTTCATATCCTTTCTGTAATAAGAATTCGGCGAGAAACGAACCGTCCTGACCTGTTATTCCGGAGATTAAAGCTGTTTTCATATTGTAGGCTTCTTTATTGATTATTTTTTGCGGGGCAAAATTCGTTATTTTTTACGAGAATACAAAACTTATTGGCTTGTCACTTATATATCTTATCTACTATCAGTGCAATAGCCCCATCTCCCGTTACATTGCAGGCAGTACCGAAGCTATCCATTGCAATGTAGAGTGCGATCATCAGTGCCTGTGCCGATTCATCGAAACCGAGCATGGATTGCAGGATACCCAGGGATGCCATGATGGCACCACCGGGAACTCCCGGAGCGGCTACCATCGTGATTCCCAGCATGAAAATGAAACCGGCAAACAAGGGGAAATCAAAAGGTATGCCTTGCATCATCATCAGAGCAAGAGCACATGCTACGATTTTCAGCGTGCTGCCGGATAAATGTATCGTGGCGCAAAGAGGGATCACAAACCCTGCAATATCAGAGGATACGCCGTTCTTCTTTGTCTGTTCCAGGGTAACAGGGATAGTGGCGGCAGAAGACTGTGTACCTAAAGCCGTGAAATAGGCGGGCAGCATCTTTCCTAACAATTTAAAAGGATTCCGGCGGACAAACAGTGCAGCGATACAATATTGAAATACCAGCAGGAAGATGTGCAGCAGGAAGATTACGCCGATAATCTTTATAAATACCATTAAGATAGAGAATACCTGTCCCGAATGTGTCATATTAAGGAATATGCCGAATATATAAATAGGAAGCAACGGCAGGATCACTGCACTGATCATACGGACAATGATATCCTGAAAATCACGTGCTGCATTCTTCAGTGTATCGTTTTTCAGTTGGGCAAGTCCCAGCCCTAAAGTGAAAGCCAGTACCAGTGCCGTCATCACATTCATGAGTGGTGGAATGGCGACTGAGAAAAACGGCAATATCCCTTGCGCTTCGCTGACCTCTTCCAGCGGGGCACCGGACTCTATCAGGTGAGGAAATATAGTTACTCCTGTAAAGTAAGAGAGGAAACCGGAAAACAGGGTTGCCCCGTAAGCTATCAGTGCGGTAATCAACAGCAGTTTCCCGGCACCTTTACCGATGTCGGCAATAGCTACGGTAACCAGTCCTACAATAATCAGCGGTATGGAGAAATTCAGAAATTCGCTGAAGATACCGTTGAATGTAACGAACAGGCGTACCAATTCTCCGGGAAGAAAATTACCAAAAAGAATACCGAATGCGATGGCTATAAGGATACGCGGCAGTAAGCCGATATGTAGTTTTTTCATAAAACTGAATTTAAGTTTCTCCATTGAAATAGAGTTATGTTTGCAAAAGTACGATTTTTATTCGAAATTCATACGAACAAATGCCCTTGACATATTGTTTCCATTTCAATGAAACAATAACAAAAAAATGCAAGTTATGACAGAAAAAGGACAAAAGACAGACATCGGCTTAATCGGACTTGCCGTGATGGGGGAGAATTTAGCTTTGAATATGGCGGACAAGGGATGGCATGTGTCCGTGTTTAACCGTACTGTTCCGGGAGTGGAAGAAGGTGTGGTAGAACGCTTTATCAACGGTCGTGCCAAAGGGAAAAGTATTGAAGGATATACTGAAATTCCTGACTTTGTAGAATCCATTTCCACCCCGCGCAAAATCATGATGATGGTGCGTGCCGGCAGTGCCGTAGATGAACTGATGGAACAACTCTTTCCGCATCTTTCTCCGGGAGATATCTTGATAGATGGAGGCAACTCAAACTATGAAGATACCAACCGTCGTGTGGCATTGGCCGAATCGAAAGGTTTCCGCTTTGTCGGTGCCGGTGTTTCGGGCGGTGAAGAAGGAGCGTTGAACGGTGCTTCTATTATGCCGGGCGGTTCCGTTACTGCCTGGGATGAAGTAAAACCCATCCTGCAAAGTATTGCTGCACGTGCTGCCGATGGTACTCCTTGCTGTGACTGGATTGGTCCGGCCGGCTCGGGACATTTCGTTAAAATGATACATAATGGTATCGAATACGGTGATATGCAGTTGATTGCCGAAGCCTACTGGGTGATGAAGAATCTTCTGCAACTGAATAATGAAGACATGGCTTCCGTTTTTGCCCACTGGAATGAGGGTAAGTTGCGTAGCTATCTGATAGAAATTACAGCCAATATTCTTCGGCATAAGGATAAGGCGGGCGGTTACCTGATTGACAAGATACTGGACACTGCCGGACAGAAAGGCACCGGTAAATGGTCCGTTATCAATGCAATGGAATTGGGTATGCCTCTGGGACTGATTGCAACGGCTGTTTTTGAGCGTAGTCTTTCAGCGCAGAAAAATCTGCGTGAGGCAGCTTCCAAACAATTCATTTGCCAGCGCTCACAAGTGGTCTATAATAAGCCGGAACTGGTGAAAGATATTTATTCCGCTTTGTATGCTTCTAAACTGGTATCCTATGCACAAGGTTTTGCCGTGTTGCAAAAGGCGTCCGAATCTTTCGGCTGGGATCTTGATCTGGCATCCATTGCCCGTATGTGGCGCGGAGGCTGCATCATCCGCAGTATATTCCTGAATGATATAGCGGCTGCTTTTGAGGCACAGCAGAAGCCGAAACATTTGCTACTCGCTCCTTATTTCCGGGAAGAAATCAAAGAGTTGCTCTCCGGTTGGAAGCACCTTGTAGCCCATGCGATGAAAGAGGAACTGCCTGTTCCGGCTTTCTCTTCCGCATTGAACTATTTCTATTCGCTGGTATCTGCGAAGCTCCCTGCTAATATGATTCAGGCTCAGCGTGACTATTTCGGCGCACATACCTTTGAGCGTACCGATGAACTTCGCGGACAGTTCTTCCATGAAAACTGGACCGGACATGGCGGAGATACAAAATCAGGTACCTATAATGTATAAAATGAAGCCCTGGTAATAAAATTATGAAGCAAGAGCTAATGAATTTATTGCAAGGGCTAATTTGCAGAAGCTAATCAAAAAAAACAAGATTCTATGAGTAAATTTGTAATGATCATATTCGGCGCTTCGGGCGACTTGACGAAACGCAAACTGATGCCGGCACTCTACTCGCTCTACAAGGATAATCGTTTGCCCGAAGGATTTGCCATTCTCGGTATCGGCCGTACCGACTATGCGGATGAAACTTATCGCGATTATATCCTGAACGAGCTGGAACATTTTGTCACACCGGCCGAAGTGGGAATGAAAGAGTTCTGCACTCATTTGCACTACCTTAGTATGGACCCTGCCATAGAAGAAGGTTACGGAACCCTGGACAGCCGTTTGCAGGAAATCACCGGTGAAAAGGAACCGGACAATTTACTGTTCTATCTCGCTACGCCGCCCTCACTTTATGGCGTCATCCCTCTACATCTGAAAACAGCCGGATTGAATCGTAAACATACCCGCATCATCGTCGAAAAGCCTTTCGGCTACGACCTGAAGTCGGCACAAGAATTAAACCATATCTATGCTTCCGTTTTCGAAGAGTCTCAGATCTATCGCATTGACCACTTCCTTGGTAAAGAGACGGCACAAAATATCCTTGCTTTCCGTTTTGCCAATGGCATTTTTGAACCGTTGTGGAATCGTAATTACATCGATTATGTAGAGGTTACCGCTGTCGAGAATCTCGGTATCGAACAGCGTGGCGGCTTCTATGACGGTACAGGCGCTTTGCGCGACATGGTACAGAACCACCTTATCCAACTGGTGGCCCTCACTGCCATGGAGCCTCCCGCTGTCTTCACCGCCGATAATTTCCGTAACGAAGTGGTAAAAGTCTACGAGTCACTGAAACCTCTGACGGATGAAGATTTGAATGAACATATAGTCCGCGGACAATATACCGCTTCCGGTTCTAAAAAGGGCTACCGTGAAGAGAAGAACGTCCCCGCCGATTCGCGCACTGAAACTTACATCGCCATGAAGATCGGTATTGATAACTGGCGTTGGAGCGGCGTACCTTTCTACATCCGCACAGGAAAGCAGATGCCTACCAAGGTGACGGAAATCGTAGTGCACTTCCGTGAAACGCCCCATCAGATGTTTCATTGCCATGGCGGACACTGTCCGCGGGCTAACAAACTAATCCTCCGCCTGCAACCCAACGAGGGTATTGTGCTGAAATTCGGCATGAAAGTTCCCGGACCGGGATTCGATGTGAAGCAGGTAATGATGGACTTCAGTTACGACCAACTGGGCGGACGCGCCACGGGTGATGCTTATGCCCGCCTGATTGAAGACTGCATTCAGGGCGACCCGACACTCTTTACCCGCAGTGATGCTGTCGAAGCCTCCTGGCGTTTCTTTGATCCTGTGCTACGCTATTGGAATGAATATCCTGACGCGCCTCTCTACGGTTATCCTGTCGGAACCTGGGGGCCGCTGGAAAGTGAAGCTATGATGCACGAACATGGTGCCGACTGGACCAATCCGTGTAAAAACCTTACGAACACTGATCAATATTGTGAGTTATGAAAACTTATATCTATAGTACAGCTGTCGAAACGGCGCGCGCTCTCATCAAGCACCTTATTAGTTTGATGGAGGAAGAGCCGCAGAAGATTTTTCACATAGCATTCAGTGGAGGCAGCACGCCCTCGCTCATGTTCGATTTGTGGGCGGAAGAATTCAAGGATGCCACTCCGTGGAGCCGTATGCGTATTTATTGGGTGGACGAACGGTGTGTACCTGCCGAAGATTCGGAGAGTAACTATGGCAATATGCGCCGGCTGTTGCTGGATGAAGTGGGAATACCTGAGGAGTATATTTTTCCTATTGACGGCAGCAACGATCCCGATGATGAGGCGAATAGCTATTCTCGCATAGTGCGTTGCAATGCGCCACTCTGGCATGGCTTCCCGGCTCTTGATATTGTTCTGTTGGGGGCGGGAGAAGACGGGCATACCTCGTCCATTTTCCCCGGTCAGGAGTATTTGCTTTCTTCTTTCCATCCTTATGAGGTAAGCGTTAATCCTTACAATGGGCAGAAGCGCATAGCCATGACCGGCTGTTTGCTTTTTAACGCCAAGCAGCTGATTTTCTTTGTGACAGGCAGAAACAAGTCCAACGTTGTGCGCGATATTCTGGATTCGGGTGATACCGGTCCGGCTGCCTATGTGGCGCACCATGCCTGGAATGTGGAAGTGTTTATGGATGAGCTGGCGAAACCCCAACCCATCCATGAGAGTGATTTATAAAAAAAGAGAGTGATTTATCATCAATTGGACGTTCCGCTTTCCAGAATGCTGACGATGGAGAACAGCGTGAAACAGATGCCGCCTAATCCTGCCAATACGCGTGCGGGAACAAAGTAGACATCATTCAGCGTTGTCATTTCAAACAGAAAAGCAGAGAGGAAAAGACAAGTAAGCGCGGTGAGCACCGGAATGAGCGGAATTCGGTTCGCCAGCTTAAAGACGTTCCGCCAAATAACAGCCAGCAGAATTACTTTGCTGGATATGCTGTAACAAACTAAACCCAGACCTATCATAATGTATCCGGTGGAAGACTTGCCCGGGTCGGCATTCGTCAGCACCCAAAGTCCCCACAGGATACTCAGTGTACCCATCACCAATACGAGGGCGGGCCACCATTTCCGTTCGGCACCACTATAAGAGTTACGTATCTGCCGGACAATGGTAGCAACCAGTGCAACCAGGCTCGTACAGATACATGCCAGTCCGGCCATAACGTGTCCGGCCACATAGTAAGCGGTGTGGATATCACTTTGTCCCAATAACCAGAATGCCCAAACCCATGTAATGACGGCGAACACAACAGCCAGAATGATGAGTATGTCCGCCTGTGCCGAAGAGAATGACTTGGCAGGTACGGCATGGTCAGTCTTCTTGGAATTTTGCGTGATGAAGGTGAAGCGGGTGGAAGAGGTGGCGGTAGTGGCTACACATGCAGTGATGAAAGCTACTCCGCAAATGACATGTCCCGCAACGAAATGGGCTACCGTACTGCCGTCACTAATGTATGTCATTCCACCGATGAAACACACCACGGCAGCCAGATAGCCGATGATGGGCAGGGCATATTTTGCCGCCGTACTATACGTGTGGATAATTTGCCGGATGATGGTACCTGCCGTAGCGAACAGCGCAATACATATCATTCCTAAAGAGAAGACCACGGGCCCCGCAACGAATCGGTTCGTGTCCGTCCCCATGTCGAGCACAAAGGCTCCGTAGCCGAAACAAAAAAGGGCCATCAGCAATGGGATAGCCCTGAAAAGGATACTAATACCGTAATTCATAACTGTTATCGTTTTTAAGTTTCCCCTTCCAACAGTATTCCTTACGGTTTGTTTTCGGTTTTAATATTTGTTCACCACAGATTTATTTCTCAAAGATGGCATTCCTGTATTCGTTGGGCGTCATGTCATAGCGTTCGCGGAAGAGGCGGTGGAAGGTGGACGCATTGGGCAATCCACATTCTTCGGCGATGTGACTGATGATATATTCGGGGTGCTCGCGAATGAGTTCGACTGCATGTTCCAGGCGCAGGTTGTTGATATAGGCGGTAGAGCTTACTCCGGTACACTGCATCAGGATGACGTTGAGGCGAGTTCGGTTTGTGCCCGATAGCATGCACAAGTCGTGGCGTGAGAATTTAGGATCCAGATAGGGAGACTGTTTGCTGAGTATGCCTTCCATTAGATCAAATATCCGGCGGTTTTCTATCTGTTCCAGTGTGTTGTATTCTCGCTTCGGTTCATTATCTTTTTCTTCATCATCTTCCGTTCTATGGTCTTGCAGGTCCGGCATGCTGTCTTCTTGTCTGCATTCGGCAGCGGTTTTCATTTGTTCTATCTTCTGTTGCAGGGCGTTGATGGTGTCGCGGCTTTCGCTCAATCGCTTTTTGCTGTTCATTTCTTCGTTGATGCTGCGTGCCATTGCCCGGTTTTTGCGGCGTATGTTGAGGGTGTATCGGACAATGAGCGCCAGGCCGGCGCATAGCAACAGCATGATGCAGATGGCTGAGATGAGGAGGATATTTCGTTCGCGCAGTTCGTTGGCCTGTTGTTGCAGCAGGGCTTCCTTTTCGGTGGTGTCGTATATGGCGGCGAGCTCTAGGGCGGTGTTGCGTTCTTCGCGTTTTTTGATGCTGTCGCACAGTATGGACAGTTGTTTATAGTAGTGGGTTGAACGGCGGTAGTCGCCTTTACTTGCGTAGGCTTCGCCTAATGTGCGCTTAATGGTGACCATGTGATAGTTCACGCTGTCTCTCTGACTGATCAGGAATTGCTCGCGGGTGGCATTCATACGGATGATTTCGTCGTACATACGGCGATCAAAGAGGTAGGGCATGATAAGGTAGTTGTCGCGGCTGTGTACGTGACTTACAGTGAGGAATTTTTTGTAGAATTCTTCTGCTTCTTTGTGGCGTCCCAAGCGTTGCAGAACTACGGCGCGATGGGCGTAGAGGGCTTTGAGTTCTTTCTGTTCGAGCCCTTGCATCTGGGGTTCGCTACCCTGTTCGCGGGTGACTACGGACTGGAGGGCGTCGAGTGTGCTGAGGGCTTCTTCGTACAGTTTGTCCCTTTGCTGCATCACGAGTAGGGTGTTGTAGTTGTAGCGCAGGTTGTCGTACTTGTATTCGTAATCGGTGTGGAGCATCAGGTCGACGGCTTGGTGCATGTACTCGTAGCCTTGGGACTTGTTGCCCTGGTAGTAGATCATCTTTCCCAGATTGAAGAGGGCGATGGAGTGCATGGGTTGGTTTCCGGTGGCTTTTGCTTTGTCCAGCAGGAGATTGACACATTCGGCTTTCCCGACTTCGTTGTGCAGGCAGTCGTAGGTGGAGATAAGGCGGTGGAGCTGATCCATATATTCATCGTCGTTCTGGCGTATGGAGTCGCTTTCGAGGGCACGGCGATAGTTTTTTAGGGCGTGGCGGTAGTGACCGTTGTTGAAGTAGAGGTCGCCTTCAGTGATGTCTAAGCGATGGGTGGGGAGGAGTTTGCGGATACGCAACTCGTCCATGATACGGCAGGCCAGGGGAAAGTTGGAGAAAGTATAACGGTAGACATTGTCATCGGTGAGGAGGCTGTCGGGCAGGGCGACGTCAGCGGCAATGGTGTCGTTAAGGGCGTTAAAGTTGCTTTCGGACGCGTGCAGAGTGGTGCGGGCCAGACAAATAAGGAGGCAGGACAGCAGGCAACTGCCGAGTAAACGGTAGTCAAGAAAGCGACAGTGGAATTGTTCTTGTCGTTTCATTAAAAGTTTTGATTAAAGTTGATGTTGTTGTCTTGCGGAGACAAAGATACGTTTTGTGGGGGAGAAAAGCAAGGGAAGAGGAACTTTTTAGAGTCCCGTTCCTCCCTCGTTCCATCCGGGTGTCCAAGGTATGATGGTGCCGCTCACTTGGTCTATACCGAAGTTGAGGGTGGCTGCCAGGCGCAGGGTAGTGGCTGTGGCGGGCGGGTTGAAGCCGGAGAAGAGGGAGGTGACGTCTTGCTCGTAGCTCAGGGTGGTGCCGTCCGCGAGGGTAGCGGTAATGAGGATGCGTTGGCCGGTGGCTGAGGAGTCCGTGCCCAGGAGGCGGAAGGTACCGGTGGCTTCGGGGTCGGTGGGGGTGGAGGCGTCCAGTTGCAGGTTGGTGAGGAGGTAGTAAGGGGCCTTCGCGTTGGCACGTAGACTGGGGGCCGGGGAGTTTGTTTGGGTTGGGGCTTCGGCGGTGGTTTGGGTTGTGACGGCCGTGTAGCGTTGTTCCAGCCGTGCGGTGCGGCTGACGCCTTCGAGGCGGGCGGTGATGGCGGTAATGGATGATGCGTCGGCTCCCTGCAGGCGGACGTCGAGGCGGACGAGACGAGTGCGGGGTGCGGGGGTGAGGGCGGTTTGAATGGTGCGTCCCGAGGTGACGGTGACGGGCGTGGCGTCAGTCAGCACATCGGGGGCTTGGGGAAGCCGGCCGTCTGGGTCGAGGAGGGGGAGGCTGATGGTGGTGCCGTTGAGGGTGAAGGCGTCGGTGCCGAAATATTCAGTGTTGCTGCCATCGGTGGGGAGGGCGCAGAGGAGATTGTAGGTGCCGGCTTCTACGTCGACAGGTTGGCCGTGGAGGACGGTGGCAACGATGCGATCCTCACGGGTGGGGTCGGTGAGGATGGCGGGTAGCAGAGGGTTGGCGACGCCGGGGGCGCTGAGCAAAATTCGGCCGGGGTTTTCGATGGGTTCGCCGTCTGGGTCGAGGAAGAGTTCGAGGTAGTGGTGTTTACTGCACGAGGTAAACAGGAGCGCCGACAGGAGAGCTATTGTAAGTGCGGACAGGATTGCCGACGGTAGTTCGGATTGGGTGGTGAGCGGGTGGGTGGCGTATTGTTTTGTTTTCATATTATTTTTCTTGCTGTTTTCGAGTTATTGTTTTCTTTTTGTTCTCCGGCTGTTGCTTGGGGTTTTCCGGTTATGGCTGTTGTATTCTTCCGCTGCTGAGAGGGGCTCGGTGGGCGGAATGGGGATGTTTTCAGAATCGGTAGACGAGTGCGACGTCGAGTGCCGTCAGTGTGAAGCGGTCGTGGGTGCGGGTACCGAGTAGCCGGCTTTGGGCGGCGGGGGCGTACCAGGTGTATCGGTCGTAGTCTTGGTGCTGATATCCCAGGGCAAGTGCGGCGTCAATGGCCCAGCGGCCGCAGGGGTCAAGTGCGAAGGAGTATCCAAGGAGGATTCCGGCTGATATGAGGTCGCCCTCGCGTCCCGGGGTGCCGGCGGTGAGTAGCTGCTCGTTGAAGTGGGTGTAGCGCAGGTCGATGCCGAGGTAGGCGCCGCGGGAGGAAGAGATGTAGATGTCAAGATTTGGGTGGGAGGCGGAGTTTCTGTTGGTGAAGGGGCGGAAGTAGCGACGCAGTTGCAGTCCGGCGGTGCTGAGGCGGGCGGCGTGGGTGCGGTGGCTGAGCGACCAATTTCCGTATGAGCCGTCGAGACCTCCCTGCCAGCGGCGGCCGAGGGTGAGGTCCATGCCGAGCGAGGGGCTGCCAAAGGCCCATAGCAGGAGGTTGCTGCGCAGGGAGAGGCGGGGAGAGGGCGAGGAGGTGCTGATTGTTTTGCTACTGCTGATTGCTGTACTGTTGCTTTGTGCTACGGCACAGTTGTTGCCTGCCGCCAGAATAATGGTAGCGGCAATGATGAGTTGTTGGATATTCTGCTTCATATTGTTTTCATTTTCTAATGATTATAATTGGTTTCATCCGGGATTTTTAATCCAGTCAGTTTCCCGGATGCTGCTGTGCTGTAGCGATGCTACTGCTCCCCTTGATAGCTCCATTGAATGATGGGCGGGGCGAGGATAACCTTCTTTGTGGCATCCGTGCTGCCTACGGTGTTTCCGGCTGCTGCGTCGAGCGTAGCACCCCAGATGCCGGCGGCGGTCCAGTTGCGCTTCTGCGCATAGATGTTACCGGTGGTGTTTACCATCACCGTGGAGACATTTGTGAGGGTGGTGTTGCCTGCGGTGGTGACTGTACCGTTTTCTATGATGGGGGCGGTGACACTAAAGGTGCAGTCATTCCTTATTTCATTGTCCAGTGCAAAAAGAGGCTTAGTGGTGGTGGTGACGCTTTCGGCTGTATCTTTATCGGCACCGGTGACGAGCAGTTGCTGATAGCCTGTACCCCAATAGAAGCCGAATCCGGTGGGCTCACCGTTCGTGTCGGTGTTTCCTGTGCTGCTGCTTTCCTTGAAGGGGGAGACGAGGCCGGAGAGGGTGGGGGAGAGGTCATTGTTGCTTTTTTTGTTTTCTGTGATTAGCCCGATGGTAGTGGCATCACCGGAGTTATCGTTCTTCGTAGCGTTTACAGCGTAGGCAGAGGCGATGATGCTGCCGTAGTTGCTGCCGACAAGGGAAGCGGAAGTGTTACTACCGAACGTGTTGCCAGAGGTGTAGCAACCGAACAGGATGGCGTTAGAATAGCATCCTACCAGACCGCCATGGTAGCCGGTACAGCCGCTGAGGTCGCAGTTGCGTACGTAGCATGCGGTGATGACGGAGCTATTGTAACCTATCAGGCCACCACTGTAGCTGGTGCCGGATACTTTGCAGTCGGTGGCGTGACAGCGGGTCAGAGTAATATCAGTCTGAGAGGTTTCACCTATCAGGCCACCGGTCTCATTGCCGCTCACTGCGCAGCCGGTGGCGCTACAGAGAGAAACGGTGGTGCCATTAGCGCAGCCTCCGATAAGGCTACCGGTCTTATTATTGTTGTTCATATTCTTCACCCGTGCGTCCTTCATGTGGAGGTTGTAGATGACGGCTCCGGAGGTATAGCCGAAGAATCCAGCGTTTTTCAGTGTTGATGTGTTGATAGTCATGCCGGTGATGGTATGACCATTGCCGTTGAAATGGCCTTTGAAGGAGGTGCTGGTACCCTCGTTGCCGATGGGTGTCCAGAGTTCGGTATTGCCTTCGTCTGGTATGTCATTGAAATCTTTATCGGGCAGTGTGCCGCCAGTGCCGGTGGCGGGATCGTATCCCGGAGTGAGGTTGATGTCGGTCATGAGGATGTAGTTGGCAGAAAGGGAGTACTCATAATTTTTACCGTCGGAGTTGGTATAATTATAGTCCCCGTCTGTATTTTTCACACCTATCTTGCGCAGTTCTTCCTCGTTGTAGATGGGGGTGTATCCTTGCGGCACGGTGAGTAAGTTTCCCTGGTCGTCCCACTTCATATCCTCGTCATTGCCGTCGAGGTCTCCGTTGGCAGGGATGGCGGTGCAGGCACCGGGCAGCAGACTGAGGCGGTAGGTGTATTGGCGGGCTATGTAGAGCCTGCGTCCGCGTGCGGAGGGATCGGCTGCGTTGGGGTCGGTGTCGCCTGCGGGGATGGTGACAGTGACTTGAGTGCCTCCCGTGACGGTGTTCAGACCGGTGTCGGGATCACGATTGACGGTGCCGCCCAGGGTGACGGTGAGTGAGTGGAGGTAGAAACTGCTCTGATAGCTTGCGTTGAGATTGAGGCGGGAGATGGCTTGCCATTGGCACGCGCCGTTGCCGGCTTCGGTTGCATCGGCAATGGGGGTGAGGGGCAGGGTGTGATTTAGGGCGTCTTCCGAATAAATGGTTGCCCGGATGGCATTGACAGGGGCGCCCAGCTGATTAGTGATGCCGGAGATATTGATGATGGCGTTGCGGTGCTGGAAGCTTGCGGTGAGAGTACCGTCGGAGGCGAGGTTGAGGGCTCCCGGTGAGGGCTTGAGGGGATCGTTGGCGAGGGTTTGATTACCGGACTGGCTGCTGTATAGGGCTGTCAGTGCATCGACATAGGGTGGGGTGTCGGGGTCGGTGGTGAACAGGGAGCCGCGTTCGGCTTGAATATAGGCCTTCAGGGCCGCTTCGGGGGCGGACTGGGAACTGCTTGCGATGTAGGGGGCAGTCTGCCCGTTGTAGAAGGCGAGGAGCTCGAAGTTGCCGTTTTGAGGAGTGGACATGGCGGGGCTGATGATCCACCGGGCGGTGGAGGTGGCGCTGCCGTCCTGCTGTTGCAGGGTGGCGGTGGAGTAGGCGATGGCATTGCTGTTGTCGGCATCAGTGAGTACGATGTGAATCACGTCATCGGGGATGAAACGGGTCTTCACGAGGCCGGTGTAGCCCTTGTCATCGGTTCCGTCGGAGCGGGTGCGGGCGGTGGTGGGGATGGCGGTAATCCCGTCTGTTGGCGTCAGGATTTCTGCCTGGAAGTGTGTGAGGGCGATGCCGCTGTCGTTGTTACCGTCGAGGTCGTCGAGGGAGTCGGGGTGGCAGGCGCTGAGGCTTAGGGCAAGGCTCAGGACAAGGCTCAGGCTCCGGTTGAGGATGTGGGCGTGGCGCCGTTGGGTGAAAGGGGTATTCTGTTTCATTGTGATGCAATTAATTCTGGGGTTATCGATTTTTTCTTTTTTCACCACGGAGTTTAACAGAGTTCTTCGTCTTTTCTCTTTTTTCTCCCTCTGTACCCCTCTGTGGTGAATGCTGATTATTGTGCTCCGTTCGCGGTGGTGACGCTTTCGGCCTGTTCCTTTTACTCGGTTTTTATCATGTTCGCTATAAGGAGCTGAACCGAGTTGTCTTCATCTCTGCTGTCATTTGAAGGTGATGCTGCGGAAGGTGAAGGTGTAGGAGTCGGTCTCATCGGAGCTGTTTATCTTGGTCGGTATCTTGAGGTTGACCAGTGGACCGTTCTGCGAGGTACCGTCGGTGTCGTAGCAATACTGCTTCAGGGCGGAGTTCAGCAGGAGGTCACAGTTCTTGAAGGTCTCGGGGTCAGTGGAGTTATCGAAGGCGGGGAAGAACATGGAACCGTAATCAGTTCCCAGCTTCTCTATCTTCGTGACGCTGGAGATGTCGAGGCTCTGAAGGGCGATGCAGCCGTAGAAGGCTCCGCTCCCGATGCTTGTCGCCTGCGGCATGCTTGCTGTGGTGAGGGTTTTGCAGTCGGAGAAAGCTCTGTTCCCGATGCTTGTCGCCTGTAGTATGTTTACTGTGGTGAGGGCTTTGCAGTTGTTGAAGGCATCGTTCCCGATACTTGTCGCCTGCGGCATGCTTGCTGTGGTAAGGGCGTTGCAGCCGGAGAAGCCATAGTTCCCTATGCTTGTCACCTTCGGCATGCTTACTTTGGTGAGAGCGTAGCAGGCGGAGAAGGCGCCACTCCCGATACTTGTTGCCATTGGCATGTTTACTGTGGTGAGGGCGGCGCAGTTGAAGAAGGTATAGTCCCCGATGCTTGTCGCCTTCGGCATGTTTACTGTGGTGAGGGCGTAGCAGGCGGAGAAGCCGCTGCTCCCGATGCTTGTCACTTGCGGCATGTTTATTGTGGTGAGAGCTTTGCAATTGGAAAAAGCTAGATCTCCGATGCTTGTCGCCTTCGGCATACTTGCTGTGATGAGGGCGTCGCAGCCATTGAAGACGCTGTGCCCGATGCTTGTCGCTTGCGGCATACTCGCTATGGTGAGGGCTTTGCAGCCGAAAAAGGCGTTGTTCCCGATGCTGTTTGCCATTGGCATGTTTACTGTGGCGAGGGTAGAGCAGCCACTGAAGGCGTATCCCCCGATGCTGTTTGCTATTGGCATGTTTGCTGTGGTGAGGATTTTGCAGTTTTGAAAGGCGCCTTCTCCGAGGGTTTCTGTCAATAGCATGCTTGCTGTCTTGAGGGCATCGCAGCTATTGAAAGCGTATCTCCCGATGCTTGTTATTTGTGGCATGCTTACTGTGGTGAGAGCTTTGCAGCCGGCGAAAGCAAAGTTTTCGATGCTTGTCGCCTTCGGCATACTTGCTGTGGTGAGGGCTTCGCAGTAGTAGAAGGCTTTCTCTCCGATGCTTGTTGCCGCAGATAATTCCACGCTACGTAGCTGGTGGTATTTCTCAAGAGCACCGGTGCCGGTGTTTTGCTTCGGCAGTGTGGTCACGTCCTGCAGTGTCAGGTCGATGTAGCCGTTGACGCCGTTGTAGTTGCTGTTGCTCGGGGTGTAAATCACGTTCAACGCTGTGCGCACGTTCGTCAGCACAGTGGCGTCTTTCGTGGTGCCACTGAAGTTATCCGTTCCGCCTTTTGTCACCGTCCAACGGGGATTGACGTTGGTCAGCTTTCCTGTTCCATGGATGGCGTCATCCAGCAGACCGTCGGCTGTCACCATTCCCTGCAAGTCCACTTCGTTACCGCCGGAGGTGAGGGAGTAGTCGAGTGTGAACTTGTCCTGTGCTTTGGTTAGCTTGGCTTGGGCAACGAGGTTGTTGTCCAGTGGCAGGCTGTAGTATATATAGAAAGGTGTCTCTCCCACTATGGCTTCCAGATCTTTCACGTTGTCCGTGGCTTCGGTGGGCTTCTGCTTCAGTAGGGGCAGGTGGAAGAGAGCGGTGCCGTCCGTGGCGGTGGCGGGCCGGGAGGAATAGTCGGCGATGACGTCGATTTCTAAGTCATATTGGTTGGTCTGATTGTTATATCCCTTTCCCCATCCGGTGGTTCGTAGCGTTAGGTAAGTTCCCTGAGGGATACCAGTGACTTCTACGAGTGCCGTCTGTCGCTTCCATTGGGGGGCGGGGAGGTGGACGATGTAGTTTTTCTGTGCGAGATCGTCGGCCGTCAGTTTCAGGTCGAAGGGGATAGTGCCGGTGGTGGCGCTGATTTCTTCGGAAGTGCCGGTCAACGGATCGGGGATGCCTCGGTAGGTGTATTGGGCGCGTATGGAGCGTGTGCCGGTGGGGACGATGACGAGCGAGGGCGTGGCGGTCCACTGTGAGGGGGTGGTCGGAGTGGCTCCGGTGGCTTCAGCGGTGCAGGTCAGGGTTTGTTGTGAGGTACTTCCGGAGGTGTCGCCGGTGGAGAGCTGGGCCAGGATGAGGCGTGCTTCGATGGCGGCGGTTCGGGCCTCGTCGTCGGCTGTGGAGGGAATATCGGATTGAGCTTCCTGGGCGGAGATGCTGTAGTAGGTGAGGTTGACGGTGACTTGGTCGCCTGCCTGCCAGCATCCGGTGGTGGTGCTGGTGCGGGTGGCGGGGACGGACTCTCCCGACTCGACGTTTTCTCCTGCGTATCCGGGCTTTTGGCCGAGGGAGATGAGGAGTGCGGGGGCATCGGGGGTGCCGCCGTTGGAGGGTGCGGGGGCGTCGGGATGGACGGGTGTTATGAGTTCATCCCGGGTACAGGCGGTAGGCAGTATGAGGGTGAGGCTCAGGGTTGCCAGTGCGAGGGTGAATGTGGTGGGTATGAATTTCTTTTTCATTGCTATGCTGTTTATTGGGTTATGAGTTCAATGGATACGCGGACGATGCGGATAAAGCGAACGTGCTGCTGTCTTCATCTCTGTTGCCGTCATTTGAAGGTGATGCTCCGGAAGGTGATGGTGTAGCTGTAAGGGGCGCCACTACTATCATGGCCCTCTATCTTGAGTTTTACGAGTGGACCGTTCTGCGAGGTGCCATCGGCGGCATAGCAGTATTGTTCCAGGGCGGAATTTAGCACGAGGTCACAGTTGGGGTAGGCGCCGCTGCCAAAGGCACTGAGCAGGTAGTTTTGTTCTGAAGTTCCTAAGTTCCATATTTGGGTAACGCCGGAGATGTCGAGGTTTGTTAAAGCTTGGCAGCCAATAAAGGCGTTTTTCCTGATGGTCTTTGCTGATGGTATACTTGCTGTGGTGAGGGATTCGCATTTGTAGAAGGCGTATTCCTCGATGTCGGTCACTGCAGGCAACTCTATGTTGCGTAACTGCTTGTAGCTTTGGAAAGCGCCATCGTTGTTGTATGTTGGCAGTGTGGTCACATCTGTCAGCATTAGGTCGATGTAGTTGGGGCCGGTGTAGCTGTCGTTATCCGGAGTGTATATCTTGTTCAGCGCCGTGCGCACATTCTTCAATACTGTCACGTCTTTGCTGTCGGTGTTGCTGCTGGAAGTGGCCTCTGTGCCTCCTCCGGTCACCACCCACATTGGATTTGCAATGCAGAATATGTCCGGATTTAGCTCCGTCAGACCACTGGCGATGCCCGGGCTTCCGCCTGCCGTCTCTCCTCCTTCTCCGTTCCCGTCCTCAAATCCGGAGATTGTGATGCCGTTGGGGTCGATGTAGGCCATGTCTCCCTTCACGTGTACGGTGAGCGTCAACATCTTTCCGGGCTGTGGCACGGCGTTGATGGTAGCGCTTGTAGGCCAGGTGACGGAAAGCAGTTCGCCTGTGGAGGTGGTAAGTACTGCCACGCATGTGCTGCCCGGAGTGAGCCGGTTGGTGCCTGTGGAGCTTTCACTGGTGTTCGTGCCGGGTGTCAGTTCGCCGAAGATGACGATCTGCTGGCTGACGGCTGTGTATTGGCAGGTGGCCGTGGCGTCGGTGTAGATGATACTGCCGGGATCCGTGCCGGGATTGGCTTGGATGCCGTGCGTCACAGTAGGGGCGTATTGAGTGGTGGGGCTGTCGCCTGTCATAGTCAGGGGGCAGGATGCGTTGTTAACCACGGTTCCTTGTCCGGCGTTGTAGAGTTTCAGCACCAGGCGCAGGGCAGCTGTGGTGTAGGCGGGGTTGATGGTGGCGATGCCTGCCTTTTTGTCTGCGGAGAGAGTGATGCCGGTCCGTTCTTTGTCCGTGGCGGAGGGGATGCTGACGTCGGGATTTGCGGGTACTTCGGCACCGTACTTCATCCGGGTGCGGAAGGGGACGTAGACATTGGTCGTGGCATCGTCAGCAGTGCCGCTTGTACCGCTGATGTCTGCGGGGACGTTCATCAGTACCGGTGCGGCGGTTTCCTCGATGCGTAGGTCGGCTTGTTCAGTGGGGATGACGGGGATGTGGGTGTTGGCGGAGGTGCCCGTGGACGTCTTCAGCTTGAAGTATTGCGAGCTGGTGCCGCTGCCGGAGGTGTTGTCGTTGCGGTCTGCTATTTCGTAGTCGGCGGAGGCGGTCAGGGTGGTGGTGCCGTCGGGTGCCTGGTCGTAGCGCCTCAGGGTGAAGCTGCTGCCGCTGACATCGAACTTGATGCTGCCGGTGGTGGCGTTGGCCCGGGTTACCGTGCCCGTTGCGGGCAGGCTGACGGTTGCGGCCAGTGGCACCGGTGTGGCGTCGGGGTTACTGTTGTCGTCGTCGTCCAGTTCGCCGGGGGTACAGGCTGACATCAGTCCGAGGGCGAACAGGATGAGGGTGGCAAGGTATGTTGTTTTCTTTTTCATAATCATTCTATTGTTTTTGGACTTTCGTTACTGTCTTGGGTTGCTTGGTACAGGTCACTGTTCCCACCATAGCTTCAGGTTTCCGGTCACGCTGTCGCCTGCGGGGTTGTCCGTCCCGTTTACGATCTGTGCAAAGAGTAGCAGGTCTTGGGCTGAGGAGAGTTCATAGATAGGTTGGCCGTTAGTACCTTTCTTTTCTGTATCGTCCGGATTCGTGGCAGGTTTCAACTCTATTGTCTCCGTTCCCGTATCTCCTGCGTCTATTTCTTCCCAGGTGTTGAGCGTTGCCGTGGCGTCCAGGTTTTGGGAAACATTGAAGGGTGCCATCACTGTGATGCGCGTGCCGGTGGTGATGGTGGGGGGGACGCCGGCATTCTTGGTGATAGAATATTTTATAATCAGCGTCTGCGGTGTGCTTCCGGTGTTGGGGGTGAAGGTGAGGGTACCCAAGGTAGAGCCGTCGGGGACGGTGCCGCTCTGTTTTCCTGTGCTGACGTCGGTAGTGGTCGTAATGCCCGGCACGTCCGTTAAGTACATATAGGCACGGAAGGTGGTGACGGATTGTTGCCGACCGTTTATCGTTTCCGTAGCCTTACCGGTACGCCAGCAGACGATTTGGTTGTTTTTGCTGTTCTCGTTGGGGCCACCGGTCAGTGTCAGCTTCACAGCATCGATATCGTTGGCGTCGGTGCCGTCGAGAGTGGCTTCACCGGTGGTGGGTAGCACGTTGGGCATTGTTTGGTCTATTACCCGCACCACGATGCTGACGCGCCGGTGAAGGAGTTCGGCGTACAGTTGTCCGCGCTTGATGCCGGGGATTTCATTGTCGGCTTCGGCTATCCGGGCATTGTCGCAGGATAGGTAGTTCTGTAGACAGTAGTTCTTCCGGGTGGTTTGATTCGTGTATGTGATGCTGCCTTCCCAATGGAGGTTGCCGCCGTAGGTTTCTACGGAAATCGTTTTCCCACTGTTGCGGTCGATGTCGTCGATGTAGAGGGGATAGATGTCGGTAGCTTCAGCTTGAGCTCGGTATGGGTCGCTGTTGTCATTCGGGTTTATCTGCCGCCAGAGGTTGTCCGTTATGCCGGTATATACATAGGTGGCGGTGAGCGTCTTGCTTCCCATGTCGTTGTTTCCCAGTTTGGGGGCACTGACGGCGATGCAATCTCCCGCTTCCCAAGCGTTGTCTTTGCCTGCGGGGTCGGTCGCCATGCGTGTGGTAGCGGGTACTGAGCCGTCGTAGCCATCGTTACCCTCGATGGTGAGGAGGCCGATGGTGAGGGGAGTGCGCAGGCCTTCGGTGCCGGTGCCTTCGGGGGCGGTAACAGACAGAGGGTCGGCTGTGCAGCTCGTCAGCAGGAAGATGAGGAAAGAGATGCAGAGGAGAATGCACAGTGAGAGCAGTGGAATGGTGATCCGGTCGCCCAGTGAGTCGCCGTAGCGTATGGTGTACCAGACGTTTTTCCAGAATTCATCGCTGTACCTGCATGTCTTTATTTTCTTTTGTTTTTTCATTGTTTCTTGTTCTTTATGTCTTTTGGTTCTTCGTCTCGTTATCGTCTCCCGTGCGGTGGGAGTATGAAGGATGATATACCGGAAACAAAAAAATCGCCCCGGCTCTGTTTGGGAGTCGGGGCGAAAACTATTGTGCAGGATAAACTAATTTGGAATCTTGCGGATTATAAATCCGATTGGACGGTCGCAATGGCCGAAAATGCTTTTCGGATTTATACTCGTTGCAGCAGTTCCTTCATCAGGGATGCGGGGTTCTGGCGGGTGTTCCACAGGAGATGAATAAAGATGTAGTCGTCATGCATTGTGTAAACTATCTTTGTCATTCCTGAGAGTAACGAACGGTATATGAGCGGTTCATTTTCCGAATTCAGATCATCTTCGGGATGCCCAAGTTTAGGGTGACTTGCCAATAGGGATGCATCATGCTTCAACTTGTCGCGCACTTTGCGAGCAATGGATTTTCCGAATTCTTGCTGGCAGTAGGTTATTGTCATTCGCAAATCCTCCATAGCGAGGGGATGCCAGATTATTTTTGTCATATCATCTCTTCCATAAGTCGCTCTGCTTCTTCCTGACTGATGCCGCGTGCGTGCAACGCATCGTCTCGGGTGAGTTTCAGGCGTTGCTTAACTTGTTCTGCTGTATAGCAGCAGGGCGGTTCAGTATGGCGGGTTTCTTTCTCCTTCTTCAGTGCCTTTACGGCGCTGAGCACTTTCCGCAGCAGACTTTCGTCATTGCCGATGGTGCCGAGTTCGCTCAGTAGTTCGGCATATAGATTCATTGTTGCCATATGGTTTCTCCTTTTTTCTTTTAGGTTATTGACCTGACAAAGATACGGATTCGCTGCCGGAAAAGCAATGCTTGTCGAAGGAAAACCTCACGGTCTTCGAGTAATAGTTTTCGTTTCCAGTATGTCAAAGAGCACTTCTTTTGATTGCTCCGCCCGAAACTAATGGTTGCCGGCGGAGCGTGTAGTAGCGGCTATTGCCACTCGAAGTTGCCTTCACCCGATTCTTCTTTCCATGCTTCCACCGCAATGGTACCCGGATTGAGTTCGGATTTTATCAGGGTGGCGGTGAGGGTGTACTGGCTGCCGTACTTCAGCGTTAGCCCATCCTTGCCGGCTGCTTTCAGAGTGTAGGTTTTCTCTGTTGCCGTACCGCTGCCTAAGGTCAGGATCAGATAGTCAGTACCGATAGTGGCGCCACTTGCACTGTTTGCTCCTAAAGTTTGTGGGGCGATAATGGCAACGAATTGGGCGGGTTTGGCTTCAGTGGCGCCGGAACCACTGTTGGTGGCATCCTCGATCTTCACCAGGGTGACGTCGGTGGACTCACCGGATGTAAGCGTGGCGGTGGTGATACTGGGCCAGCCATCGCTGATGCTGTTCCATGCATTGTTGCCAGAGCCTGAGATGGTCATTTTCTTGTTGCGCTTCAGCTTGATTGAGGCAGAGTTCAGAGTGGCGGCATCGTAGGTACCATCGCTTTTCAGATTCATGATGAACCGGACGGTCTGATGCTCCAAGCGCCGGTCATCGCCGCTGCCGGAGCTGTTTTCGGTGAACTTAGGTGATTCGCCCCATTCGGTTGCTGCGTTCCGGCCTTCAAGATAGTCCTTCTCGTGGTTTTCTTTGTTTCTATCCGCACCAGTGTTAGTGGCGTGGCGGTAGTTGGTGGGGATAAAGACGGCATGAAAATAATACTTTTGCAGGGTACCGGTGGATGCATCGTTATCCCACTTGTTCAGGTTGTCCCATAGGATGGGGGCGTAGGCGGCATCGGCGGTATTGATGCTGGCTGTACCTCCTGTGGAAGATGTCTGGTATTGAATGGGGTATGTACCGATGGTGCCGTCAGTGACGCTCCTCGTCGAGGTTGTAGCCCGCAGATACAGTGTTCCTGTCTCCGTGATGTCCGAGAGATCAATATCCTGAGGTGTCACCACTCCGTCCGCCGTCACACTCTGACTGGCGTTGGTCGAGGTGTCCCAGTCTTTCAGTTGGATGGTACCGGGGATCAGTACAGACTTCCGGGCTACGATGGGCTGGATGGTGTTCCGGCCTGCTGTTAGCTGGATGCTATTTTCGGGTTTGTCGGGCTTGAAGGTGTAGGTCTTTCCGTCGATGGTGAGCACGATGCCGCCGTCGGTGCTGCTTATTGTCTGAGGCGGGGCGATGAGGCGGAAGGTGACACTCGTCACGTTTCCGGCCGTCTCTTCGGTGCCCGACTTGTAGTGCAGGGTGCGCTGCATGGTGAAAGCGGTGCTGGTGGTGCCGCTTGCAGTGGCGGTGGCGGGCGTTTCTTTAGCTTTATCAGCATTCGTGGTGTTGGCCACGTCAGTATACACCAGCGTGTAGGGCGCTATCAGCGAAGCTTCGGCTGTGGCTCCCGCCAGTTGTGTGGGGCTGAATCCGTTGTTTCCTTCGAGCGTGGTCAGTGTGACGGTGAGCTGTGCCATGAGGTGCTTCAAGGTGAACTGGAGGTCCTGGTGCCGCTGGGTGGTGTAAGTATAAGCCGTCAGCAGGTCAGCCCGCTCATAGGGAGAAAAAATCTCGGAGCCGATGGCTGGGTCAGCCTGGTTGGTGGGTATGCTGTAGACGGTATTGTCGTTACTGCCTTTTCCGGAGGATGCGTGCGCATTCACCACGGCGTAGAAGCTGTAGAACTTGTTGCCGTCGGTGCCGATGGCATCGTCCCAGTAGAGAGGAGACGTGCCGGGCTTGGCCTCCCAGGTGGCGTTGGCGGCTTGGTCACCGGCGGTGTTGTTGTATACGGCCGTTATGGAGCTGCCCACGGAGTTGCTGTAAAGATGTAGGTCTACGTTCTGATCGGGGATATATGCTTCGGTGCTACCGGTGGTGACGCGCGTCTGCGGGTTGGCGCCATCGGTGTTCACGCTGAGGGTGACGGCGTCTGCCGGGTCACGCGTGTCCGATGCGTCGTCGATGCTGTCGGTACAGGCTGTCAGGGTGCATAGTGCCAGGCAACCGGTCAGGAATAGATTATTTTTCTTCTTCATATCTTTCTTTGTTTTGTTTAGGGATCTACTACCACTCCGCCTTCCGTCATCGAGGCTTCGGTCCAGTTGGTCACAGCTGCCGAGAAGCCCAGCGGCGTGCGGCTTACGGTGACTTCGAGGCTGAACTTCTGGTTGGCTGTCATCGTCAGTTCTTTATTCAGCGTGTAGTTGTTCCCGTTGATGGTGATGACTATCTGCTTCAGTTGCTGCGGAGCAATAAGGGCGCTGAAGGTGGCGTTGGTACCGCTAGCATCGGCTGCATCCATGGTCTTCTTCAGGTCTACGTTCTTGGCAGTGGTGAGGTCGCTGATGTTCAGTGTAGCGGTGGTGCTGCCGACAGATACTTTCTTTTTACTGTCTGTCTTTACAGCGGCGGCGTTCAGTTCAGCGTTTGTGAATCCGTCTGTACCCGATATTAACTTCACGTCCAGCTGTGCCATGGCGTGTGTTAGTTTGTGGCCTTCGGTGCTGAAACCGGGCTGTGTGCCCCATGCGGTGACGTCGGAAGTGGCGATGAGGTAGTCAAACTCGTGGTTGTTGCCTGCCACGGCTTCGTGCCGATATTCTTTGGGGACGAAGAGGGCGGCATAGGTGTAGTTTCCTTTTGCCAGATTGTCCCAAATGATGGGGGAGTATCCGCTACCGGTTGCATCGTCGATGGAGGCTTGGCTCTTTTCGTATTTCACGGGATAAGTTCCTGTGCCGTTGTCGGCTACGCCGGAGGTACTTTCTGCCGTGGCTGCCAGGTAGAGCGTGCCGGCTTGGTCGATGTTCGTCAGGGTGGTGGTGGTGATGGTGACTCCGTCCACTTCGCTGCTGCCGCTACCCTTGCTTCCTGCTCCCCATTCCGCAAGCGTGATGCTGCCCACGGTCATGGCGGTGGGGTTCAGGGTCAGTGTCAGGACATTCTTCTTGCCTGCCTGCAGAGTGAGAGCTGCGTTGAGTGTACCGGTGTAAGTCTTGTCGCCCACGCTGACGGTGAACGATGCGCCTTGGGCAAGCGTCTGCGGCACTACGAGGTAGGTGGTCTCGCCCGTGATGATGGCGGTACCGGTGTTGTCAGTGGCGGAAACTCCGGTGGCGAGATCTGTGTAGGTGGTGCTGGTGCTGCCGACGGTGGAATTCACTTGCAGGAGGCTGTTGTCAGCGGTGTTGTAGCCCAGAGTGTAGGTGGTCAGCATGGCGGGGGTCTTCACGGTGGCGTCGGTCAGGGAGATGCCTGCGGGGAAGTCCGTTCCGGCTACTACGTTCACGGCCAGCTGTGCCATCAAATGGCGGAAGCCGAAGTTCAGGATGCCTTGTCCCATGGTGGCGGGGCCGGCGCCTATCAGATCTACCACCCGGGTCTTGCTGTCGGTGGCGTTCTCGATGGTAGCATAAAAACGGTCGTTAGTCAGGTTAGTGTCGTCCACGTAAATGGGGTTCGTGCTGCTCCATGCACTGCCGGCGAAGGTGTAGGCGTGTGCCGCGGCCTTGTCAGCCTGTGCGTCATTCGTTGTGCTTCCTGTGTTGCCGACTCCTTTTTTCCAGATGCTCATGGCGGTTCCCTTGATGGCTTCCGTACCACTACCGCCTGCGGAGGCTGTTCCGGTGAGGTCGGCTTTGATATCGGCTTTAGTGGCGGGGGCGGTGGTATCCCAGTCTTCCAGGGTGATGCTGCTGAGTTCTACGCCACTCTTGGTTACGCTGAGCTTGTAGGCGGTGGTTTTTCCGGCTACCAGTGTGGTTTCAACGGCTTTGTAGGTGTATGTCTTTCCTTCGATGGTGAAGGCAAGCACGGGACTGCACGTTTGCGGCGGGAGGATTCCCTCGAAGGTGGCCTGTGCGGCTTCCGTGACGTTTCCTGTACTGCGGGCTACGGTCTTTGGAGTTACTGCCACAGCCTGTGCGTCGGTGCCTGCGATGGCGATGGCGGGCACAACTTCACTGGGTACGGTGATATCGTTGCCGTCCTTATCCTGTGCGGTGCCGGTGTATGCCAGCGAGTATGTCGTCCGGGTGCCGTTTATGCTGAGGGTGGTTCCGTTGAGATCCACCTGGTTGTTTCCCGTAGGCGACTCGATGACTACCTTCAGTTGTGACAATACATGGCGGAACTTGAGGTTGAGTACGGTTTGCCGCTTCGGAACGGTGATGTAGGCGATGAGTTGGTCGCTGGTGGTGTAGGCGTTGCCGGTGTTTTGGTTGACGGATACGGCCGGCGATGTGGTGGGCGTTTGTGGTGATGCGGCGAAGAAGGGGTAGGCTTGCACGTCTCCTACGGTTACGGACGTCAGGTCGTCCCAGTAGAGTTTCCGGGTATTTTCCCATTTGTTGTTCGTGTAGGTGAAGGTGCCGTTGTCGTCGGCATTGCCCATCTCCTTGTAATAAAGGAAGAGTTGGGTACCGTCTGTTGGTGCGTAGGTGCCTTCGGCCGTAGCCTCGTTACCCGCATTCACGCGAGTGCTGATGTCTACTTGTCCGTCAGTTTCGGGCGTTAATGTCTCGTCATTGCTGCACGCGGCAAAAAGAACTGCAACTGCCAGCAAGGTGCTGATTTTAAAACTTAGCTTGTTCATACTGTTTTTGTTAATTTATTATTCACGTCCTGCATATAGCTTGTCAGCCCGAAAGCCCTACGCAATAGCTCTAAAGCCTTTGAGGCTATATACAAAACTTATTTATTATTATATTTCTTACTATTTAAGTTGTTCTTAATCTAAAGGGTGGTGCGGCTCTAATCTACCGTTACATCCCCCTCGGTGGCCTCTTGCGAATCATCCCAGTCCGTCAGGGTGAACACTGCGCTCACGCCCGCCTTGCTGACGGTGAGCACCAGTTTATTGTTCTGTCCGGCACGGTAGACGAATCCGTTGCTTCCCGCACGGTAATCGTAGTTCAGGCTGACGGGTGTCGTTCCGTCCGCCTCCTGTGCAGTGAGGGTGATGCGTGCGACGAGATTTCCCTGGACGATAGTCTGCGGAGCCACAAGGGCAGTGTACGTGAAGTTTCCTTCAACGTTTGCTTCTGCCGCCTTGTTCATCTTTAATGGAGAAGATGCGGCCTCTTTGCTTAGGATCAGGGTGCCGTCAGTTTCCACGCCTTCGTCGGTCAGGGTATGCAACCCGTACAAGTGTACGGTGACGTTTTGGCTCAGGTCTTCCGCCGTATATCCGATACCCGGTTTCAGTGTCACGCTGATTTGCGCCATGAGATGGCTTAGCCGGAAACTGAGTGGTGTACCGAAAGTGGTGGCAGTGAGCGATCCTTGCAGGTAATCTTTCACTGCACCACAGGCTATTCGTGCTTCCGTGGGTGTGACGGCGGGAGTGATGAGGGCGTCAAAGCGGAAGGTGCAGGGCGTGTTGCTGTCTGCATTGCCTGTATTGTCGCCTGCTGCGTCTGCACTGCCGCCTTTTGCCTTTGCAGCGGCGAATTGGCTGAAGCTGTCCCAATAGAGAGGGGCGTTGGAGTTCCATTGGTTGTTCACCTTATTATATATGTAACTGGCGGTATACTTTTCGGTGGGGATAGTCTCGTTGGTGCCGGTCAGTACCAGTAAGTCTTTGTCTGCGGACTCATAGCTTCCCGTGGCGCTTCCTGTCTCTATTCCTTCGATGGTGATGTTTTGGGCGACGGCATCGGTGTCTGTCCATGGATTCACTGAAACGCTGATTGCCGTTTGCGTCGGGCTGATAGTGAGGTTGATGCTGGTTTTGTTACCTGCACTTAATGCTACGGCCTTGCCCAATGTTGTCTTATAGGTGTTTCCACCGGTTAGTTTTACGCTGATTTCAGTTCCTTGGGACAACGTTTGCGGAACTACGGTGAGGATGGCTGTCCGTCCCGAAGTTACGGTTATGTTTTTGTATCCGGTCTTCTTTGTATCGTCTGCCGTCAGGGTAATGCCGTCCAAGGTGTATCCTGAGATCATTTCGGGCAAGATAACGGTGGCTCCTTCCGTTGATACGCCGGTGGGGAAGTCCTTGCCGGGTGCCAGTGTTACGGTGAGCTGCGCCATCAGGTGCTTGAAATTGAGGGAGAGGCTATTGGCGATACTTCCCGTAGCGGAAGGCTGTAGTGATGCGGGGCCGGTGGCAAGGAGGTCTTTCAGCCCGGTCAGACCATCTTTCCGGTCATCGGCGGGCGTGTGAAGGGCGTAGAAATGGTCGGTTGTGGCGATCTCTTCAATGTAGAAAGGCTTTGGAGTGGCAGTCCAGGTGCCGGTTCCGCTGTTTCCGTTGTTGCTGAAAGTATAGATGCGTGTATCCGTCTTCTGTGCCTGGTTGCGCCACATTTCGAAGGTGGTCAGTCCGTTGGCGGTGGCGTCAGCGGGTACTTCTATGTGCAGGCTTTCCAGTGGCACGGTGGTACCGTCTGTCCACGGTGTGATGCCGGCAGTGATGCTGGCCTGGTTGCGGTGCAGTGTCATGGTGTATGTGTTCACTGTTCCGGCGGCCAGAGCGAGGTTGGCGGCAATTGTGGCGGTGTAACTCTTGCCGTCAGCGGTGGTCACGGTGATGCTTTTTCCGTCTCCGGCTTGGGTGGGCATCACGATGGCGGTAGCAATGGTTCCATTAGCAGAGAGGGGGAGTGTCAGGTCTCTTGCTTCTCCTTCCATGCTGAGTTTTTCCGTTATCAGGTTCCAGTTTCCGGTGGTGGCTGTACCTGCCAGTATGGCTGTGGCACCTGTCAACGTCACGTCGGAAGTTGTTTCGTCTTTTACCACTTTCAGCACGAGTTTGCATAGGCGGTGTGTGAACATGAGTGACACGTCCGGCGCCTTCGACGAGCGTCCGGTTACTTTCTCGGCTGTCATTAGGTCGATAGCTGCCAGATTACTCTGATCGCTTACGTCCACAGGAATATTCAAACTGCCTGCTGATATGGTTGTGGTGTAGGGATAGTAAGCCAGTACGTCCACCTGGGCGCCTGCGGTGGGATAATAGGCGGTATGCTCCTTTCCGTCCGGGGTAAAACTGCCGTTTCCGGTTGTGGTAATATAACGGTAATTGGCCTTTCCTTCGGTCACAGTGTTGGTTCCGGCATCCAGCATCACTATACCGATGGCATCATTCGCTTGCCAGGAAGCATCTGTGGCACGGGTGGTTGCAGAGGACGTGCTGGCAGGGATAACGCCGATACCGGCGTTAATACTCAGTGCTGTTCGTTCGTTCGCACCGTCCTGTTCGTTTTCTTGATCCGAGCATGCGGTCAGCACTCCTGTAAGCATCATGATTGCTGTGAGTAATCTGGAATATTTCATATGTGGGATATTTAGAGAATTTGTCAGTTGCGTTAGCCTAATTTTCATTTGCTTGTTTTTTATTTATTATTTTATAGTGCGAATTTACTAATTATACATGCGCGTATGAATATTTGATTAATTGGGGATATGTGATTCTGACATAAATTTGTGTGAATTATGCTTATTTGTTTGATTAATAGATGATTGAGGTAATCTTGTATTTAGTATTGTCATTTTGACAATTTGTATTTTTAGTTGACTGAGAATGTACTATTTCTGTCCGGAGGTCAATAGGATTGGAAGCGTGCAAACGAAAATGAATAAACGTCAGATAGTTAATGTGGTATCAAAATACTTACATTTATTCTGGATGAAATAAACGCACTAATAAGTGGGAAATATAATATCAATAAGGCAAATTCTGATATGTAGTAACCCTTTTGTTGGTATGTAGTAACCTTTTTGCCCATATCTAGTAACCATATCAATCATAAGTAGTAACCCTTTTCTGCATAAAAAGCAGTTAAAACTGCAAATATATACTGAAATAGCGCATTGTTATAATCATTTTATTCATAGAATATGCTGGAAAGTAAATATGTGAAATATAGTATGTCACTAAACATATTGAAATGCTACCATGATGAGTGTATATTAACTGTTTTGCTATTATTATGATGTTTTGCTTTCTAGTCCTTTCAATTTCCTTTGATCTCATGTCTGAGAAATTTGAATATGTATCTATTCATTTTAAGAACTTTGCAATGTGATTGTTTGTTTATACTGCAAATTAACTAACAACTTAACATGAATCAATTATGCGAAAAGTGAATGTTCTTTATAGTATGGTATTCATGATTACACTCTTTGGAGTATCTGTAAATCATTTGAATGCTTGTACCCGTGTAGTCTATCAGGGGGATAATAATATGATAATAACCGGTCGTACTATGGATTGGAAAGAAGATACCCGTAGTAATATCTGGATTTTCCCGCGAGGTATGGAGCGCAACGGAGAGGTAGGGAAGGACCCGATGCGTTGGAAATCTAAATACGGCAGTGTGATAACTTCGGCTTATGACATCTGTAGCACTGACGGTATGAATGAAAAAGGACTCGTTGCCAATCTGTTGTGGCTGGCAGAATCATCCTATCCCCAATGGAACGGTGAGAGACCGGCTTTGTCCATAGCCGCCTGGGTGCAATATATGCTTGATAATTTTGCAACGGTGGATGAGGCTGTTGCCGAGGTAGAAAAGAATACTTTCGATGTGGTGTCGGATATGATGCCCGACGGTACGCGTATGGCTACCCTTCATCTTTCCATTTCGGACGCTATGGGTGATAATGCTATTTTTGAGTATGTGGACGGAAAGTTGGATATTCATCATAGCAAAGCATATCAGGTAATGACAAACTCACCTGTGTTTGACCAGCAACTGGCGCTTGATGATTATTGGAGGAATATCGGAGGAACCACTTTTTTGCCGGGTACCAATCGTGCTGCCGACCGTTTTGTGAGAGCTTCTTTCTATATAAATGCTATTCCTAAAACAGAAGATACCCGTACAGCTTTGGCCAGTGTATTCAGCGTGATACGCAATACTTCCGTTCCGTTCGGTATCAGCACTCCTGATCAGCCGAATATTTCTTCAACCCGATGGAGGACCGTTTCCGATCAGAAGGATAAAGTTTATTACTTTGAGTCTACTTTATATCCCAATGTATTTTGGATTGACTTCAAGGATGTGGATTTCTCAGAGAAAGCGCCTGTCAAGAAGTTGAATCTTCTTTCCGGTAAAACGTATGCGGGAAATACTGCCAAAGAGTTTGTCGCTACAAAACCTTTCCAGTTCTTGGGAATCAAATAGTATAGATTTTACGCTCATAAAAAAAAATGAAATGCACCCTGACTACGCTTAGAAAGGGTGCATCTCTGCAAAACAAACAAACAGTTTCAACCTTTTATGACCAAAACTGAGATATACTATATATACTACAAATATATCTTAGGTTTTCTATCCAAAAACCTTGTAACTGCAAAGGAAGCTAATTTTGAAAGAAATGTCTCTATTTCTTTTTTACTTGTTATAAATAAAAGTCTCCGGGTGTATTAAAAAAAGTGCAAATCATTTGGATATTAGATATTTATATACTTCATGATTGGCATCAATCATTTTTAGTGAACAGTATAGAAAAGAGCATTTATTTTTGGCTCTGGTAGCATCTTTCATAGTGCTTATTGATTACTTCTTTATTTATTTTGTTGGTAGCTTCTTACTTTTTTGTATTTTTGGTGCGTATCAAAAAATAATTTTTCAGAAAGTGTTATTGATATTAATAAGTTCCCACACTTTTTATTTTTATCCGTTGTATCCGGGAAGCTGGCAACATAAATTTTCTAATACTATGAGCAGGAAAGATATGAAACGGATTTACATACTTTTCGTTCTTGTGTTCACTTGTATGGGCGTGTTTTCTCAAGCAAATTATGATGCTTTCGTAGGAACATGGATATATCAGAAAAATGATACTATCTTTAAAATTAAACTGCAAAAAGGTGTGGTGAAAAGCCATGGAAAAGATAAGCGTACTGGTATTTTTGGAGGTTATTATCTCAGCGTAAAGGGAATAGTCAAAGAAAACTATATTAAAACATTACCAACAACATGGGATATTTATACATTTGCACCATTGTGTAATATTTATATTGAGGCTTATAGTACAACCCCTAATTATTTAGGTTTCACTTTTTATGACCAGCGTAAATTGCACTTGAATGGTGAAGGAATACTTGGTGGGACAATGGATTTGACGGCCTCTAACAAGCTCCACTGGAAGTTAGATGAGAAGAAAGGTCTGTGGTATGCATTGGAAGGAGATTATGCGGAAGATATGGTTCCTGCTCCAGAAGAATGGATTCCTCGTGGCTTCTCAGTGCCCACAGACGTAATAATGACCAAGGAATAGCAGTATTCTAAAATAGGTTGTGTTAGCGAAGTATGCTCAATTTATAACTATACTGCATAAAGTTCTTGTGTGTTGAATATAGATTTTAATTTTTTGAAAATCAATAAAACAAAAAGCACTTCCTATCGTTCGCTTACGGAGGAAGTGCTTCACACAAAAACTAAACTAGACTTAACTAAACTATTCTATTGGGGGAAGTTTCACAACTTCCTTTATCTGTTCGATGCAAAGGTAAAAAAACATTTTTTAATATGCAATAGGAAATTATGTTTTGTCGACAGATTCGGATATTTTATCGACAAATGAATGTTATTTCCTAGCTCCTTTTATCCAGGAAAGTTTGAAATACCTGTTTATAACTATCGCTGACAGGGATATACGTTTTATCAAACACAATCCGTCCCCGATCAATAACTCTTATTTTTTCTTTCTGTACAATATAAGATCTGTGAACCCGCATGAAACGGGATGTTGGTAATAATTCCTCCATTGATTTCATACTCATAAGCGATAAAATAGGCCGGGCGGTATCTTCTGTATAAATTTTAACATAATCCTTTAAACCTTCTACATAAAGTATCTTTTTAAGTTCTATTTGTACCAGCTTATAGTCACTTTTTACAAATATACTTTCTATTTCTTCTTTAGGCTGTTGTAAGAGTTCAAACCATTGTACGGCTTTATTAGCTGCCTGCAAAAAATCCACGTAAGAAATAGGTTTTAGCAGATAATCCAAAGCATTTACTTTATAACCATCAATGGCGTATTGTTCAAAAGCGGTACTAAAGACAATGCGGGTATGTGTATCTACCATTTTGGAGAATTCCAAACCGTTAAGTTCGGGCATCTGTATATCAAGGAAAAGCAAATCCACTTGCTTATCCGGCAGTTCCTTCATAGCCTGTACGGCACTGGAATACTTTCCCTTCAATGTCAGGAACGGAGTTTTGTTGACGTAGCTTTCCAGTAAATCTAAAGCTAAAGGTTCGTCATCTACTATGGCACAAGTTAGATTCATAATGTTGAATGTTAAAGAGTGATAAGATTGATTTATATTCTTTCCCATCGTCGCTTACTCCTTGGGTCCATTCATATTGGCCGGGATAAGTTAATTCCAGGCGTTTCCGCACTTGCTCCAGTCCTATGCCACTTCCACTTTTATCAGTCTGGCTTTTGGGGTGGTAGCTGTTGGTTATTTCGCAGCATACCCGACCGGGGCTTTCACTGAAATGGATGTGGATAAAACTGGGCTCGGTGGGAGAGATGCCATGTTTGAAGGCATTCTCTATGAGGGAGATGAAAATGAGCGGGGCTATTTCCGTACGACTATCGGCACGAACATCTATTTGTGTCTCTACAGTTACGTTTGCGGAGAGGCGGATGCGCATCAGTTCAATGTAGTTGCGGATGAAATCCATCTCTTTGCCAAGAGAGACAAAATTCTGTTGATTGTCGTAGAGAACGTGACGCAGCAGGCGACTTAATTCCTGAACAGCGGCTTGTGCTTTATCGCTGTCGAAGGCGATAAGAGCATAGATGTTGTTCAGGGTGTTGAGTAGGAAGTGCGGGTTCAGTTGATTACGCAGGTTTTTCAGTTCCGCTTCCGTGCGGCTTTTCTCGGCTTCCCGGCGTGCGGCTTCTACTTTTACCCAACGGCCACTCATACGGATGGCAGCGGCCAGTCCTACGGTGAGAACCATTGAGAAGACATCTCGCAGGATGAAGATCCAACTGGGAGGTCCGGGACGTTTGTGAGCTTCGGGTTTCACATACGTATGGAAGATGAAATCTTGCCAAAAGTGTACGCCGACAGCTGTGCAAAGTATGAGCAGGAGATTCAGTAATACATATTGCTTGATGCGTCCCTCAAATAAGAAACGGGGGATGAAGAAACAGTAGTTTAGGTAGAACACGATCAGGAATGATACCGGAACCGCACTGCCATGACGTAAATAGTCTACCCAGCTTACCGTAAATCCGCTACGATTCATCAGCAGAAATGGGAAAGCGAAAACGATTCCCCATCCGATGATATGGATGAGAACTTCTACAATCCGGCGAGTTTGGGAGTCTTGCATAATCATGTTACAAAAATAATTAATTTTAGTGATTAACGTTTAGTGATTAGTGATTAATTGCTGTGTAGCATATTGGAATTCCCAACTAACCACTAATCACTAACCGCTAATCCCTTTTATTCGTATCTTATTGCCTCTATCGGGTCCAGATCCGCTGCCTTCTTAGCCGGATACCAGCCGAAGAACACACCGGTGACCGTACAAACGGCGAAGGAGAGGAATACACTCCATGCCTGGATGTAGATAGGCCAGTGGGCTACGTTCTTTACGATGAATGAGGCTCCGCAGCCAATGACAACTCCGATGATACCACCTGTAATACTGATAAGGATGGCCTCGATTAGGAATTGCGAGAGAATATCCACCCCACGGGCACCGACAGACATGCGCAGACCGATTTCACGGGTACGCTCCGTCACGCTGACGTACATGATGTTCATGATACCGATACCACCTACTACCAGAGAGATGCCGGCGATACATGCCAGGAGTGTTGTCATCAGGTCGGTAGTGGAGTT
>ENA-OROK01000645-OROK01000645.1-human-gut-metagenome-genome-assembly--contig:-NODE-645-length-39716-cov-2.859761_pt1 | contig 39716 bp, 37 predicted proteins | sample MGYA00242127_ERZ509046 | MGnify/ENA primary metagenome ERZ509046 (study PRJEB26280, sample SAMEA2338728) | human gut metagenome | biome: human gut; feature: human-associated habitat; material: faeces... | reverse complement strand
TGTTAAAAGCTATTGAAGATAATCATATTTCTATTTCCAGTGCGGAAAAGGTTGCCAGCTTATCCAAAGAGGAACAGGATGCCTTAATAGACCATATGTTAGAAAGAGATACGGATAAGCCTATTAAAGTAAGAGATATTGAGGTTTATCAAAAAAATAAGAGCAAAAATGAAAAAGAGGATAAGATAGAAAGTACAGTAAAGATCGAATGGACAGACATAAAAAAGAATTTAAAAGAAGTACAGGATATTCTTAAAAATGGAATGGTTACATTGAGTGCCTCTGATTATAAGACGTATTCAAATTGTATGAATAAGATCACAAGAATTATAAAGAACGCCCAAAAGGACATATAAGAAACAGGATAGTTACCACACCTGATACATGGGTGTGGTTTTCCGCTGTGAATGGGATAGAAAGAGATAGGTGATTACATGGAAAAGAAAAAAGTGAAATTAACAAGTTTTAAAGTTACGGCAACTGCAAAGCGGATGGAAGAAGAAATTGTCCGGCAGTTGGACATCAGTAAAGCATCTTTTCATAGGAGAATGATTGATTATTATCTTGGATCGGATCCGAATGTCGATGACAGACTGCTGATCAGGAACCACTCATGTTCGGATTATATAATAAAATCAGAAAAAGAGCAGATATATTTAGATCAGGAAAGAGAAGAAAAATTACGGGAGCTTGCGAAAAAACTAACACAGGAAAAGAAACAGGATGTTACGATCACAATATTACTGTTTCAGGCATTGGTTAGTTATCTGGCAGTTGTTTATCCAGTGGTAATAGGGGATGAGGAAAATTTAAAATTATAGTATAGTATAATTTTTTGCATGACTTAATCTCCATTTTGTGGTAACTTATTGTGCAGGAGGTTTTTTGTATGCAGCTAAAAGAAGAATTTCATGTACCGGATGAAAGAGTCTTCCATAATAAAAAAAGTGAAGTGTATTTCCATGCTCAAGGGCTGCAACAGTTTTGCAGCCGGGAGCGAAAAAGATATTTGTATCATCGAGTGAGTACAAAAGAGCAGCATCTGGACAGAGGAATTATTGAATTAAAGGAATATGTTAAAAAGAACGATCTAAAGAACACAGAGTTTTATCTTGATAAGTTTTCCGGAAAAGGTTATGACAGACCGGAATACAATAAGCTGAAAAAGAAGATTAAGACAGGTGACACATTGATCGTAACGGAAATAGACCGTTTTGGAAGAGACAAGAATGAAATATTAAAGGAATTGAATTATTATAAGGATCAGGAGATTCAGGTACAGATTTTAGAGATCCCTACAACATTGATGAATATGGATAATCTGGATGGGAATATGGTAAAGCTCATGATCGATACAATCAATAATATGCTGATCGAGCTATATGCAACCTTTGCACAGGCAGAAATGGAAAAACGTAAGAAACGTCAGGCAGAGGGAATAGCAGCTAAGAAAGCAAGGGGAGAATGGGATGATTATGGAAGACCTAGAAAGGTAAAGCCGGAAGTATTCCGTAAAGAATATAAAAAATACAGCAAACAAGAATTTATGAAAAGATATGATATCAGTTCTTATACATACAATAAGTACCTGAAGGAGCTTCAGGCTGAAGGGGAGCAATGACATTTCTTATCAAAAAAAGTTGACAAAATATTCAGAATAGTTATATAATATCCAACAGATAGAACCCCTACTTACGTTTTAAATAAGTCTAAGATGCTAAAAACGATCTTTCAGATGACATTGGCTGTAAGTAGGTTTTTTTTGTCCTAAAATATGAAACACATGATATTGTGTATATAGTATATGGAGTATGCATGATATTGAATAAAAAATTGACAATTTTAGGGTGTTATGATAGACTTAATTTAGTTTTTGAGACGAAAAAAAAATTGAGAGCCTTTAAGAAGCCCTCAATTTGAAATAATCGTCTTTCGGCAGTTCTTAAAGATGTTACCAGCATCTATAAGTAACTGAAAGGTATCCTCAACATACCAAACAGCAAGGCAACCGCCAAAAGTAAGCCTTTCTAAGGTTTATTATAATGATAAATAATAGGGTTGTCAAGAAGTTTGAGACAAAAAGACTGTATGGGATGATACCATATGGTCTTTATTTTTTGTAACAAAAAAGGAGTTTTTCTATATGCAGAAATTAAGTCTCGGTGTCTTGGAAAAGATGTTCCGGGAAAACATTACGAGTAAAGAAATCAACTTCATATTGCATATAGCCCGTTATCAGGATGACAGGGGAGTCATTCAGGGAATATACTACAAAGATATCTGTGAGGCATTGAATATTTCCGCACAGAAATTCTATGATATGATCCATTCCCTAGAGGACAAGCACATCATAAGAACGGAAAAGAATGATTATACGGATTGGGATATTACGATCTGTGGGAATGATTTTAGTCTTTATACGGATGAAGATTATAGAAACGGAACCGTAAAATACTTAAATGTAAATCATGCCCTGTTTGTAAACCCGGTCTTTTTGGGATTAAAGGCAGGAGCCAAACTGATGGCTATAGATATGCTGCGAATTATCGTCACAAGCCGGGCAACATCAGATAAACGAAGCTACCAGATCGGAGTAGCCAAGTTCTATGACAAATATAAGAAGCTGTTAGGGGTAGAGCATCGGGCAATACAAAACTATCTTCATGATCTAAAACAGCTATTTGGTGTTTTTGTCAAAGAAGCCAAGTTCTTCTTTTCGCTCAATTCTAAGCATACACAGAGGACAAGCAGATTTGAACAACAGGAATACGATGAACATATCATAAAGATAAGCTGCAGGAGAAACCGCATCCGTGAGTACCGGGAAGATAATAAGCGAGATATTCTAACGGTGCTCAGCCAGTATCGAAGAGATATTAAAGAGGCAATTTGTAGAGGAGGGGGATTTAATCTTTCACGGATCGTAGGAGCGTCAATTGAAATAATGAATGAGCTGCAGCCGAATAAGTACCGGTGGCGAAGAGAATTGAAGCCATCCTTAATACATAAGATCATCAGGCAGGAATTAGGATATGCAGAGTAATCAGGCTTAACATAAAATGTGTTAGGTCTTGTTTGCATTACATAAATCATATACAAAATTTGAAATCGGGAACAGGAGAACCAGTAAGCAGGAAAATAGGATGAGCACCCTGCTTTTTTTGTGGAATTTTTTAAAAATTTATTCAAGTTTTACAACATATAAAAAAAATATATTCAATTTATGTACACCCTAGAAAAATTAATATTCAAGTCTTAAAGCATTCCGTAAGAAATATATTCCATTTTGAAACAAAGAAAAAATGGAAAAAAGGCTGAAAAATCAAGGGAAAACGTAACATATAAAACGTAAGTAAATCTTTTCTCACTTTAAATATATTCTCTTTTTTAATTCATACTTACCTCTCTCAGACCATGGTAAACCCTCTTAAAATTTCTTGTGCAAACATTCTCAAAATCAACAATACAACCACACGCAAACATATTCTAAAAAAGAAAATATATTCCATAAAAGAAAAAAAACTTGCAATTTGCCATATTTTGGTATAATCTAATCTGTGAGAAAGGTATACTTTTTCATGTAGATAAATTTGAGAAAAGTTTGCTAAAAAATTGAATAAATTTTACGAAAAAATAGTGCGTTTGTACTATTTTTTTTTGCGTAAAACCTCTTTTTTGAGAAATTGAAGAAAAGTATACTTTTCCAATTACAAAAAGGAGGTTTTTTGATTTTATATAACATTATAAGAACTGTTTGTTAAGTAGGGTAAAAAGAAAGAAAAACGGAGGATTTAAAAATGGAGATATTTATTACCAATATATACAATTACATCACATCCGTACAAACGTATACATGGATGTTGATTGCAGTAGAAGTAGTAGTAATAGGAGCATTCTTCTTACTTCCAATTAAGAAATTAAATGAGTATGCAAAAGAACACATTCCGCAGATTATCTTAGGTGCATTCCTTATTTTTGCTGCAGTACAATTTGGAGTGGATATGGCAGAGCAAGCAGGATTTCAAGCAGGATTATAAAAACATATGAACATTAAAAAAAATCATATAAAAAAGCAAATCAATGGTGTTTTTGAAGACTTTCGGAATCCAAAGAAAATATTTAGAATTAACCGGTTACTTTCTAACTGGTATGTTCTTCCAATCATACTCATCATCATTGATATTATCCTAATTCTAGGAGTGAATTATTTTGCAGTGACAATAGGAAATATGTCATTGCTATCTACGGGAAAAATTTCTAAAGAAGTTTGCTTTTCTTGGAAGAATATGTTTCATATGGGACGTTGGAAAGGTCTATATAAGCTGCTGGTTCCCGTATTGGCAGTATTAGATGTAATGTTTACGTTCCGAATCAAAGAAGCATTTTCAGATGATTATTTTAATGTAGGGCAAAAAGGTACAGCTTCCTGGACTACTCTGGATGAGATCAGAGAACAATACCTGGAGATTGATGAAAAAGATACACCATTTCCAGGATGGGGAGGCTGCATTGTAGCCCGGTATGAAGACAAACTATTTATTGATCAGACGGATGTCAACAATCTCTATATAGGAATTAGTAGAGGTGGTAAAGGCGAGATCTTTGTTGTTCCATCCATTGAAGTATACAGTAGGGCAGAAAAGCAGCGTTCATTGGTCATTATTGATATGAAGTGTGAACATTATAAGATGATGAAACAAAAACTCATAGACAGAGGATATGATGTTTATTTTATGAATCTGACAGATCCGGAACATTCTATGATGTATAACTGCCTGACGGATATTATTGTTCTTTGGAAGAATGGAGATCAGGCTAATGCAGAGTTATTGGCAAAGGCAACATCTGTCATGCTTTTTTCCGGAAAGGAATCACAGCAGGGAGACATGAAATACTTTTCTGATGTTGCATCGGATATGTGCTGTGCCATGATTCTTGCTGCAATAGATGATTGTCTGAGTGAAGATGATAAAGAAAATCGAAGACGGGAAATAGTATTTAAGAGGAAACAGGAAGCCTTTGGTAATCTTCCGGAAGAAGAACAAGAGAAAGCGAGAGCGTTATATTACGAAACAAAGGAAATATCAGAAGATGTCATTATGGAAAGAGATATTTTGGCAATACCTTCTGATGAATCCTTTTATGAAAGCAATAAAAATGAAAAATGTATTAACTTCTATTCCATCATTAATATTTTCACGGAAGTATCTAATATAGAGATTCCAGATTCAAACTTAACTGGAATTGACATTTACTTTAACAACCGACCTGAATTTGACAGGGCAAAGCTGCGTTATATCGGAGTAAAAGTAACCGGAAACAGAACAAAAGGCTCTATTTTCTCAGAAATGCTTAGAAAACTTGGCGAATTTACTTATGAGAACATTGCAAAGATGACAGCAGAAAGTTCACTTGATATCAAGAATTTAGGTTTTGGAGATAAACCGATTGCAGTTTTCTTAGGGGTACCAAGTCACGATAAATCAAAATACTTCTTACCAAGTGTTTTTATAAGACAGGTGTATTTTGTAATTGCTCAACAATGCATTGAATATGGCAAGTGTAAGAGAAAAATAAAAGTTATAGGAGATGAAATTGGAAACTTTCCAAAAATGGAAGAGGCAGATACTATGCTTAGTTTTGGAGCCGGTCTTGGAATTACCTTTGATTTTTATATCCAGGATGAGCAACAGTTAAAAAAGGTATATGGAGAAGACTATAAGATAATAAAAAATAACTGTCATAACAAAATCTGGATCATATCGAATGATTTAGAGACAGCAAAGGAATTTTCTTCCTCTCTTGGAACGGAGAGTATTACGGATATACAAAGGGTAGGATCTAAATTTTCACTTCATAAAACATACCATGAGAATGTGGTAGAGAAGCCATTGATGAAGCCGGAGGATCTGATGTCATTGCAAAAAGGAGAATGTATTGTGATCAGAAGTACGATGAGAACAGATCTGAAGGGAAATGATGTTAAACCGAAACCAATTTTTAATTCCATAAAGAATGGACAGAGGTTCAAATACAGATACCAGTACCTGACGGATATTAAAAATCCGGAAGAAGTGAGACTAAGTGAAATTAATACAGAAGACTGCTCTTATATCAATCCAAAAGAAAGAGTATGGGATTATCATAAGACGTTTGCAAAATTTGAAAATGCTCTTGCTGCAACAGGGAATGGTGGAGACAGTAGTAAAATCAGGGACTTACCAGAAAAAAAGCACAAATCACTAAACAAGGCACTGAAAAAATCGTTAGGAGATGATGTTTTAGAACGTTGGAAAATCACTAATGATATGGAAATTACAACATTGATCCAGTTGATCAGTGATACAGATGAGATAGAAGAAAATCAAAAGAAACCATTACTAAATGTTTTGGAGGGAGAACTTGGCAGATGATAATTGCAGAAGCAGACACACTGATACCATATTTTATAAAAAATAAAAAGTATTTTGTCCAAAATGATCTATTTTTGGATGGTTGTAGAACGATTGGATGGGGAATTGTAAAACTGCTGAAAAAATTGGCAGATGTAGTACAGACACTATTTGAAAAAGCATTTTCCTTAATAAATGTTACAACCTGGAATACAAGCAATGACTTTTTAAAGGAATTGCAGCCATTGGCAGTTGCAGTTGTCTGCATTTCTCTTTTGGCAATAGGAATGATGCTCATGTTTAAGAATGAAAAGTTGAGCATTAATCCTATTGTTTCTATGCTTCTGTTTTTCATGGTAGCCGGAAGTGGAACCGTCATTATATCCGATCTTAATACAACATTAGAGTTAGGAAAAAAAGCACTGGAAGGAAGTCAGAGTACTTCTTCCAGTGTCATAATTAAAGACCATATGTATGATCTGCTTTATATAGATAAAGAACAGGGACTTATAAATTTAGCAAATGATGAACCTAAAAAGTATGATTCATTAAGTGACGAACAGATAGAACTTATCAATATCAAAGAAGTTATCAATCCTAATTCATCCTATCTAACAACAGATGAAGGAAGAAATATTCTTGGAAAATATCTGTTCTTTATCAATAGTGGTGCTACAAATGAGGAGAGGATAGAAGATGTTTACAATGGAATAGGGTGGAACAGCAAGGATGATGCAGACTTATTCAATCAATTTTACTACCGGTACAAAGTGGAATATGGACAGATCATAATCTCACTCATAATCATTGTTCTAATTTATCTGTGTGCCTCTTTGAAAACAGTACAGCTTATTTACAACATATTTGCAAGTGAAGTTATAGCAGTTGTATTTTCAGGAGAACTTTCTAACAATACAAAGGTAAAAAAGATATTATTAGGGATCAGAGATTCTTATATTGCGTTGCTTCTGGTAGTTTTAAATATCAGATTATATTTGTTTTTCCAGGCATTTCTTACAGAGAATTTTGCAGAAACCCCTCTAGTAAAAGTTCTCTTGGAACTTCTTGTAGCGATTGCGGTTATAGATGGACCGAATGTTATGGAAATTATCTCCGGACGTGATGTAGGAATGAAGAGTGGTATCGGAATGATAGCCGGAGCTGCTTTTGGAGCAAGAATGGCAAAGGCTGATGTTGCTTCTAAAATACGAACAGCAGGAACGATAGGACAGAAGATAAAATCCGGAATAAGTAAAATGAGTGGTGGTACAGGAAGTACTCAGGGAGCAGATGGAAAAGAAAAAAATATGCCTGGAGCAGCGAAAGGAGATGCTGCACATATGAAATCAGGACAGAAAAATAAAACAGGAGAACAGGAACAGAACGCAAAGAATCAACAGATGCAAAATGCTGCAGGAAAAGCAATGAAGACAGGTGCCGTACATAATGATAAAGGAAATGCAGCAGAAACCAGAAAAATGCCAGGAGAAGATATGGAGAATACAAGTGCAGGGAACAATGGAGCTGAACTGAATCTTGATCCATTAAATGAATCAGAAGATAAAAATGCCGGAATAGCAAAAGGCATAGAGGGAGAAGAAAATCAGGAAAAATCAAATTTAGGAGCATCCGGAACAATGGATGAAGAAACAAAAAATGATCCGCAAAAACAGGCAATGGATGGAATGAAGAATTATATAGATAAAAAAGATGGAATAAAAGCAGCATCCGGACAGAAGAAAGGAAGTGCTACTGGAATGGCTGGAGAAAGAAATCAGAGCAGTCATATGCCATCCGATAGTGGCATGGGTACAACTGGAAGAGAAGAAGACTTCCATAAAAAAGAAAATAAAAATCCTTCGACATCTGCTTTGGGAGGATTTACGAACCAAGGAATAAAAGAAAGTGGTCGTGAAAAGACAAACAGAGAAGAAAACATAAAGAAAGGTAATCGAATGGATAATACCAATATCAGAAGAGCAGATAACAGACAAAACAGAGAGAGGAAATAATAGGGATGTACAAAAATTATCAGGAAATCAATTCTAAAAAGACTGTTATGTCAAAAGTAAAGATCAACCAGGCTATCCTTATTGCAGGAAGTTTTCTGATCTCATGGATCGTAAAACAGAATGTTACAAGTAAGTTAAGTTTTTTGTATGTGATATTTACTACTTGTTGTGGCATTTACCTTGCAATGCCAAGTAACACAAATGGAATGAGAGAAAATTACCATGCTATTATCATTCGATTATTTCAGAGAAAAAACAATGTGTATATGCCAGTTTATGAAAAGGATGAGAGGTTATGATCACAAAAAAGAAGAAAAATGAAGTAACAAGTTTAATACCCATCAAGGAAATAGATTTTGAAAAGGAATATTTTATCTATTCAGATGGAACCATTATGGATTTTATTCAGATAAATCCAAAGGATATAAAAAATCTGGACGATGATGAAAGAAGGTTAGACAACAGCTATTTTGAAAAATTCTATAAGCTGACATCTGAGGATATTAAAATTTGGGCATTAAATTTTCCAGAGGATACTACGGAACAAAAAAAGTATTTTTCAGATAAGATCCAAAAGAGTAAAAATCCTATGTTTAAGGAACTTTTAGACACCGCACTTCTGCAGGTGGAGTATTTACAGGAAAATTATCTAACAAGAGAGTTTTATATGCAGATTTTCTGTGAAACAGAGGAAGAATACAGAAAAACCATTGACAATATCCAGTCTGTATTAGGAATGAATGAAAGAGCATTGACTAATAGGATTTCTCTTGAAAAAAAAGTGGAGATTCTTTACAAAATCAATAACAAGAATCGAAGAATTGATAACGAAAAATCATCATTTTCAAACAAAAATCTCATTTCTAAAATACAGCCGGAGGGCGGTATTTTCTTTGAAGCGGATTATGCAAGAACCGGTGTGGGATATGAGACTTGTATTCATACATTTAAGTTTCCGGATGTATTGGATGAAAACTGGCTGATGAATTTGTGTAGAAAGGATAACACGATAACAACGATAGATTTGTATACGTTGGAGAAAGGTGTTGTTCAGGCAAATATCAATAAGTCAATAGGAGAGCAGGATAGCAGGAGCCGCTTTGCACAGAACTATGAGCAATATTATGATGCAGAACTAAGAAAGGAAGAATTAAGGCAGTTGTATGATGAAATATCCAGAATGGGAGAAGTGGTAAAAATGCTTCAGATCAGGATATACGTTTATGCAATGACGAGAGAAGAATTAGAGAGTAGATGCGAAAAAATCATTAATGATTTAGGTACAGATGAGTATAAATCAGCCATTTTCTTAAATGAGATGGAAGAAGAATGGAAAAGCCAGTACCTGCCATATCGTAAACAGTGTACAAAGCTATCCTTTGAAGGAAATCCTTTTAAAACAGAGGCTATAGCCGGAGGAAATCCGTTTTATACATCAGAGTTAAGAGATCCCAATGGAAATTATATGGGAGCAACACCATCCGGAGGAAGTGTACTTTTTGATGAGTTTCATAAATCAAAAACACGATTGCAGTACCATTGTGTAGCCATAGGTTTGCAGCGTTCCGGAAAATCCACATATCTTAAAAAACGGTTTGAATACAATGCAGCCAGAGGAAACTTTATACGGTGTTTTGATGTAACCGGTGAATTTAAGAATATGACACGGGAATATGGAGGAAAAGTTATTAATTTTGATGGAAGCGAAGGAATGTTAAATTGGCTGGAGATCAAACAGGTAACAGACAATGAATTTGTCAATTATGCAAGACATATTGCAAAGGTACAGTCTATATATCGTTCCGCAAAGGTGGAGTGTGCCTCACATGAGATGAACAGATTTCATGAAATCCTGGATGTTTTATATGAAAAATTTGATTTAAAACCTCATGTTGGAAAGAAGATAACCAAACTTCCGGTAAATGCCTATCCTACGCTAACAGATCTGATCAACACAACATTAGATGAAATGGAAAGGATGAAAGTAACAGAGTATGCCGAAACAGAGAAAGCTCTGATCGCAGAAAAGATGATTGATTATGATCATATTTTAGATCAGTTAAAGAAGTTAAAAGAAACATATGGAAAGATATTTGACGGTATTACATCTATTGAGAATGTCATGGATGAACAGATCATTACTTATGATCTGTCCAATGTGAAAGAGCTGGAAGATAGTATATTTACAGCAATTTTGATCAACTTATTATCCTTGTCGTGGGATAACTGTGTGACAAATGGAATCATTATGAAAGAAAAATGGGAATCAGGACAAATTGATTGGGAGGATGTTGTCAGATTTTTAATTATCATAGATGAATCGCATCGATGGGTTAATACATCAAAACCACAGGTATTAGAGATGATAGATATTTTCATGAGAGAGGCACCAAAGTTTTTCGGAAGTCTCTTATTCGCTTCACATTCTATCAGAGACTTTTTTCCTACCCTGGATGGAAGTGGGACAGGCTCTGTAGATGCCAGGGTAATGAACCAGTTAAAAAATATCTTTGAATTAACACAATACAAGGTACTTTTCCATCAAGAAAGTTCTGCTATTCCAATGTTGGATGTAGCTTTTGGAAGTATGCTGACCGTTTCACAAAAAAACAGAATACCGTTACTGGGACAGGGCGAATGCATTCTTTGTATAGCGAATGAACACAACATTGAATATAAAGTATTCCTGACAGAAAAGGAGAGGGTTTTATTCGCAGGTGGAGCTTGATGCATGAAGAAGAAAATAATCAGAATGGTAATGATAGGTATGATAATACCGCTGCTAATAGCAATATTTGGTTCTGTCAGTATGGTACAAAACTTTCAAAGAAAGAAAATGGTTGCTTATAAAAAACAGATGAAAGAGGAAGAATCTGCAGAACAGTATATTACCAGTGCTAATATTCCACTCAGTCCGTTAGTAGAGAATTACAGAGGACAGGTGCTAGAGGCAGCCAGAAAATATGGAATAGAGGAATATACAGATCTAATGTTAGCTGTAATGATGCAGGAAAGTGGTGGAGCATGTGTAGATGTATTTCAATGTTCCGAATCACTTGGAAAACCACCAAACAGCATTGACACTGCAACATCCATAGACAGGGCATGTCAAATCATGTCCGGTTACTTAAGGGAATCCGGTGTTGGTGGAATTATGGACATTATACATATAAAACTTGCATTGCAAAGTTATAACTTCGGTGGAGGATTTTTAAAGTTTGTAAAAGAAAATGGTGGGGAATGGACACAGGAACTGACAAATGAATTTGCAAGGCAGAAAAGTAATGGAGTAAGAAATACTGGTGTAAGAGCAGAAAGGCTAGGGGAATGGCGGTATGGGGATCAACATTATACCGATCATGTACTACGCTATTATCCTTATATGCCAAGTGGAGACAGTGCAGAAATTTCCGGAATACCATTAGAAAACAGAATGTCATGGCTTTTTCCCAATGGAGAACCTACAAGCAGCACACAAATGCAAGAGTATCTGACTACGGTAAGTATTCCAGTCATAGATACAGCGGGCACAGAAAGTACAGCACAGCTTACGGTACATAAAAGTATTGCAGTGAATGTGATAGGAGCATTTACAGAATTAAAAAACATTGGTTTCCCGGTAAGGGCTTCCGATACATCCGCATATTGTTGGCGAAATATGGTATCAGGAAACAAAGTATCTGCACATTCTTATGGTGTAGCAATTGATGTGAACTGGAACTCTAATCCGATGATCGGGTATACTTCCGGAAATTATAAACCGGGAGAAGATCCCTATGCAGTTACTACAGAAGTGGTCAATATTTTTAAAAAATATGGTTTTTATTGGGGAGGAGATTGGAGTAGCAGTAAAGACTATATGCATTTTAGTTACATTAACAAATAACAACGAGGAGGAAATTATACGGCATGGGTAAATCAGAAGAAGATTCCATAAAAGAAAAAAAACAGGAGGCTGAGAAGAAGAAAAAGAAGATCCTAATGATATTCTTACTGGTATTTATCATTTTTTGTTTTATGGAAGGTTATCTTTCCATGAAGAATACAAAGAAAACGGAGGAGAAAACAAAAAAGGCACAGCAGGAACAAACATATGATAACAAGGATATAGAGAATGTTATTGGTAAGGCATTGAATAACGGTACGACACAGACAGAAGAGATTACAGAGGATGATCAACCTGAAAAGATAGAAGATGGAAGTGAAATATCGGCAGTATCATCCGTAGAGATAAAGGACTTAAATGAAGAAGTCTTAAATTTTATTGATAATGACAAAGCTGGATTAGAAAAAGCTATCCGTGAATGGATGAATGGATATGGCTTGGCAGAGATGAAATCCGTGTCTTTCTATGGAGAATGTTTGATCGATTATAACAAGAAAACAGTAGCAGTGTCCTTTGTAGTAGATATGGATAGTTCACCCGGATTCGATGCGGTATATAACCGGGAATTGAAAAGTTTTTCTATCGTCCCATGGTAAAACCATGAATTGTTTTTAACAGGAGGAAAAGGATATGAGAAAAGTTTTTGTGTGTTGCAGGGAATCAGAAAAAAAGCAGTTATTAGAAAAAGCAAATAAAGTATATAAAGGATCTGCTGTTTTAACACCTTATGTAGAGGATGCGGATGTGCTTGTCATCGTAGAAGAACCGGATGATACCATGCAGCAAAAAATAAAAGAAGCAGCAGGGTCTCAGATCCAGATCGTAAGGGTGGATCAGAATCTTAGGTGTAAGGATGTAATACAAAAAATTTACGGTAATGGTAATAAGGCAGCTATCAAATCTTTTGTAAAGTGAGAGCAGGGTTAAATGTTATTAGAATTTAAGCAATGGATAGAGCAATTACATAAAAGCAGGAATAAAGGAATGATAAAGTTTTTGCTGATCTTCTTTTGTGGTCAGTTTTTGTTTTTAACTTCCAAAAGCTGGTTCCCTAATGGAAACGATTATCAAATGGCTACTCCGATGTATACGGAAAGATCAGCAGAGAATGTAACATTTACGCTAACAAAATGGGAATATTCACCGGCAGAACGAATGATGGAGCTGGATATTGGTATTGCCAATAATTCATTGGATAAACTGGATGATTTTGAATATGAAGCTATGACGAGGGAATTAAAGAAATTAGATATAGAAGTCATAGCAGAAGCAGAAGATTTTGCCATTGTAAGGGTTGGAAATGTACCTAAAAAATGGAAAGAAATGATCTTTAATATTTATGTGAAATCTTCGGACGGAAAGAAAAAGCAGGTCAAATTTTATACCAATGATGAATCCGTAAAAGTGAAAAAGTCCATATCCCTGTGTACGGAAGAACAGTATTTTAAAAAGCATATGGAACTTTTGATATCGGAACAGAATAAAAAAATTCAGACGTATCAAAAGGAAAATCAGGACAAGACCAAAAAGCAGGAAGAGTATGCAGAAAAGATTTTAGAACTGACAGAATCCAAAGAGTTTCAAACGGAAAAAGAACAGGAAAACACAGATAACATTATAAAAAAAGCATATGGAAACATCCGAAATCTGGAAGAGGAAAAGAAAACCAATATACAGAACGTGGAAGAGTGTAACAAAAAAATAGAAGTGTTGAAAAAGAAATTGTCAAAGAAACCCGGAAAAGAGGAAAAGAAATGATTATTTTTATTGGACAGGAGGAAAAGGGCTTTTTTGCAGAAGAGGTAGCAAAAAGCAGATTAAAGGAAGAAACCATATATGTGCCGGAGGATGCACATATTGCTTCTCAGGTAAATGAGATTTTATCATATGGGAATTGTTCTTATATGGTATTTGATATTGAGCAATACCATGATGAGGCAAAGGAACTTGCAGAAGAAATAAAACGTTTACAGAATACCAATAATGCAGAAATTGTTATTTTGGCTTGCGGATACAGCATGAAGTCAGAAGTCATCATGCAGTTAAAGGCAAGAAAGGTAAAGTATTTTATTACGGAGGCAACCTTATCCGAACAGAAAGATACCTTTGAAAAGTGTATTAACGGATATTATGAAAAAAATAATATGAGCAATGCTTCCCCTATTGATGTGGAAGAGGAACAAAAGAAACAGAAAGAGCAGACATTCCAGGGAAAATATATCAGTGTTGCAGGGAGCTGCCACCGGATAGGAACAACTACACAGGCACTGCAGATAGTAAAGGATCTGACATTGCAAGGGTATAAAGCCTGTTATATACAGATGAATGGAAGCTCTTTCTGGAGAGATATTTATGAGTGGTATAACTGCCAGTATGTAGATCAGGAGATCGGTCTGATCCAATTCCAGAATACAGACATTTATTTTAAAAAGGACAGGCTAACAGATGTCTTAAAAATGGATTATGACTATTTTGTTTATGATTACGGGGTCTATACAGATACCGATTTTAACAAATTGTCTTTTTTAGAGAAGAATATACAGATATTTGTTACCGGATCATTTCCAACAGAAATGAGATATACACAGGAGCTGCTTGAAAATAATTTTTATAAAGATGCATTTTTTATATTTTCATTTACAGCAGAAGATGAAAAGCAGGAGATCGTAAAACAGTTTGAGGATATAGGGACAGTTTTATTTTCAGAAGAAGTAAAAGATCCATTCTGTCTTACAGATACCAGAATATATGAGCAGATAATTCCTGTAAAAGGGATTATTAATAAAGTAACTAAAAAAGGACGTACAAGAAAAAAGGAGGGTAAGAAAAAACATGAATCAGGAAGAGGTATTAAAAGCCTATTGGAACATCATCGGGCATTATAAGGAAGATTATGCGGTTCTGCAGAATGAGGAGGGAAAGCTGGCAGTAATTGATGCAAAAGAAAATGAGGCACCTATTGGATCTATTGTGAAAGATGGAGAGTATATCACTCCATTACAGGAGGTCGAGCCGGAAATGAGAAAAGGTATTTTGGATCTATTTCAATGATGCTAAAAATAGCAGGTGCCTGAAACCCGCATAAAATCAAGGTTTTACTGTCAAAAAACAGAAAATGAAACAAGCAAAATTTAAAAAATCATTTATTGAGAATAAGAATACTTCCATAAAAAAAGAAAAAGCCCGTAAGAAGAAGGCGGTGTTGATGATAGAAACGGTTCTTATGACAGTGGTGTTTCTTGTATTTGGAGCAGCGACGTGCATAGCAACATTTTCGTTATTAAACAAAGAGGTCAGGGAAGTATTTTTAGAACAGATGAAAGAAGAAATGGAGGAATTAGATGAAACTCCTGGATTCAATATCCAAGCTGACAAATCTAATGGATGATGAAACTTTTGAGCATTGTTGTAATGTGAACAGAGCAGCAATCACAATTTACGGATATTTAGAAGAAAAGGATTCGATAGAAAAAGAGATACTTGTTAATTCGTGTGCGGTATTGGACATAGGAAAGACATTGATCAATGAGTATATGTTTCGGAAAGCAGAGTCCTTTTCAGAAATCGAACGTGAATTAATGAACCTGCATCCGTATCTTGGATATAAAATTCTCTTAGAGAATTAGGTTCCAGATAAGATAGCAGAAGTAGTGTTATTTCATCATGGAAGGGATGCACCGCATTTGACCCCCATCCCGGTCATGACAGAAGAAGTCAGCGTATATACAAAAATAATACATACCGTGGATGTTTTTGAAGCATTGCGGGAAAATCGTGACCGTAGACCAAGGTATTCTGCACAGGAAGCATATGAAAAAATGAAGGACAATCCGGAATACCACAAAGCAGTAACAGAGTTGTTATATAAAGAAAATTTATAGAGAAAGGAAGATTAAAAACATGATCCAGTTTATCAGAACGCATGGAGAAGTAATATTGGAAGTCTTAGGAGTAATGGCTATTATTGCTGTCATTCTTATAATGTACAAAGCAGGAGTGTTTAACGGAGTGTTTGAAGGACTTATAGAAACCTTTAATGAAAAAGCACAGAGCAAAATTTGGATGGAATAACGATTGATTCAAAAGAATTCCAAAGTGGGGTATCTGCTTTGGAATTTTTTATAGGAGGCTGATGAAGACAATGGATAATTTAGAAATTACAGAAATTCAATATGGACCGTTTTTACAGTATTTAAAAAGAGATGATATCACGGATGTTGATTTTAACGGTCGTGATCTGTGGATCCGTGATGTAAATGTTGGAAGGGTGAAAGTAACAGATAAAGATGTAATAGAACAGCTTACAGAAAATTTTATAGAGTCATTTACGGCTGCTGTATCAAATATGTTGGGAGAAAATCTGACAGCTACAAATCCTACTCTGGAAGCAGAAACCGGAAATTACCGGATCACGGTAGTACATAAGTCTGTAGCAATAACAGGTACCGGTATCTGTATCAGGAAAACACTTCCGGAACAAAGGATCAAGCCAGGCAAAGCAATTCAGGAACACTATTGCGAAGAAAAAGTGCTGCATCTTTTAGCAAATTGCGTAAAAGCAAGATTGAATATGGTATTTTGCGGAGAACCGGGTGTTGGAAAGACCGAATGTGCAAAATTTTTGACAACATTTATTCCGGAAGAAGAGAAAGTTATCACAGTAGAGGACACATTGGAGCTGCATTATCATGAAATTAATCCGGGAAAGGATTGTATGGAATTTCGTGTCAATGAACATTATTCTTACGCAGATGCAATGTCTACGGTTTTGCGTTTAACACCTAAAAGAGTGATGCTGTCGGAAACACGTTCCATAGAAGTAAAATATCTGATCCAATGCTGGACAACAGGAATTTCCGGTTTTACCACATTACATACAGATGATGTCAGAAAAATACCTGATCGGATCTTAAATATGCTGGAGAATAAACAGGATGCAGAACGCTTGGAAAATGATGTTTATGTAGGAATGGATGTAGGAGTGTTATTAGAAACACGTTACGATCCACAGAAGGAGATATATGAAAGATATATCAGCCAGATCGGATTTTTCTCAAGAGAGAATGGAAAAAACTATTGTAATCTGATCGTAAGAAACGGAAAACTGGAAAACGAGGATATCGTATTGCCGGATGATATTGAGTTGAGGATGGAAAAGAGCGGAATATCAAATGCATTCTACTGCGAGGAACTGGAAGAATTAATGAAAAAAGAAAGTCTGGAGGCGGTTTCATAACAATGAAAGAAATGATCAACATAAAAAATATAGGGATTTCCGTCTTTGGAGGTCTTTTCATAGCAGGAATCTTAAAATTAGGAGTGGTATTTGGAATCGTAATGATGCTCTGCCTTTTTCTTTTGATACCTGGGATTTTAAGAAATATTCAAAAAGAAAAGATGGAATATAAACGATTTACGGATGCCTGTGTCTATCTTGAGCAGATGGAAGGAGCATACAGGCAGAGAGGAAAAATATATCAGTCCCTAAAAGACACGGAGAAATTATTTAAAGATGGAGATATGAAAGACACGCTGCAACGGGCACTCCGTGAGATTGAAATAGAGTATACGAAGCCAGATGCATCCAAAAGAGCCTTAGACATCATATCAGAAGAGTATGGATGTGAACAAATGGAGCTTTTCCATGATTTTCTCATCAGGAATGAAACGAGAGGTGGGGACTATGAAAAGTCCATACAGATTTTAGAAAAACGTAGAAATGCATGGATCAGCATTACGGAACAATGCAGGAGTGAAAAGAAAAATATGATGGTATCAGTAATATTGTCGATGATCACCCTGTTTCTTACACCGGAAATAATTTTGTTTTTCCTTCCAAAAGAAATGAATATCATGACCCAGATGGCAGAGCGTGGGCTGGTAGTATTAGACTTTGTATTGATCTTCTTATTGTTCAGAAGAGTTATGAAAAAGAATGCAGTCAACTGGCTTATGCAAGTAGAAGAACGGGATGAAAAGGAAATCCTGAAAGATTACGAATATATTAAAAACTACGATGAACGAAAAGAAATTGTATCTAGTATCAAATGGGCGGTCATTCCAATGTGTATTACCGTTGTATGTTATGCATTTACAACATCACTGGTATGTTTTGCCATTGGCATTCCGATAACGGTATTAATGCTGAATCAGCATAAGTTGGAATATTCGCAAAGGAAAAAACAGATAGAAAAAGAGGTAGAAAGAGATTATCCGAAATGGCTGTTTGAGATCACATTGCTAATGGAAACAGAAAGCGTACAGGGGGCAATTTATAAATCCATGGAAAATGCACCAAACGTACTGCGGCATCCCTTAAAGGAATTTAGTGAAACACTGCAGATGAAACCTGCAGATCCGGATGCGTATTTTGAGTTTTTGGAAATCTATGATTTGCCTAAAGTACATGAAAGCATGAAAATCTTATATTCGATTTCTAAAGGACTTGGGGGAAATCAGGAAGAGCAGATTTTACAGATCATAGACAAAAACAATGAAATGACCATACAAAGCGAAAAGATCAAAAATAATAACAAGATAGCCGGGATCATGGTATATATGTTTTACCCGGTAATCCCGTCAGGAATGAAAATGATGGCAGATTTAGGTCTGATCCTGCTTACGGCATATGGAAACATCGGCACCGGACTATAAAGGGGGTATAAGAAAGAATGGATGCATTTATCAAAGGATTTTTAGGACTATTCATTGCTGCAGTGATCACATATATTGCGGTCGGGACAATATCGGCAGAGCTGGACGCTTCTTCTGCGAGGGGATTTATGGATTCAGCAAAAAAAGAAATTGCGGAATCGAATTTCTCCGGAAATGTCATTCAGGAAGTGGGACGTACCGCAAAGGAAAATGGTTATGCTCTTGAAGTTAATGTGTACGGCAAAGAGAGTGGAAAGCAGAGTGCTGTTTATGGTGAGAATGAAAGCGGAAGCATTGGAGATACCCAGGATGTAGAATGTGCAGAATTAGTGCTGACATATGATTATTCCATTCCGATTTTAGGATCAAAAAGCACACATACAGTAAGGGGGAACGTAAATTAATGCAAAGCATAATAAAGCAGATAGGTGGAGTGATGATAGAAATTGCATTATATCTTCCACTGATAGGGATATTTAGTATATTGCTACGGTACTTAAGCTCATAGGAGGTGTTAGAACAGATGATAGAGTTTATAAAACAACATGGACAAACATTGATAGAAGCCGGAGGAGCAGTTATTATGATCGGAGTATTTGCCGGTGCTTTTTTTGGCGGTGGCTTTTCAGCAGCAGCAACAATGTTTTCAAAGTGGTTATATGGAATGTAAGGGAGGCTGCAGGATATGAAAAACTTCATTCGGGTCATGGCAGGATTTTTGATAGCGATCCTTGCTGTTTTGATCGTTATTGGACTTTACAATAAGGGGATTGCCGGAAAGCTGGGAAAAAACGTGGAAGAAAATAAAAGCACAGTTTCTAATACAACGGCATTTGAAAAAGCAGTCCTGGCAAACCCAATCTTGGAATATACCGGGAAGAGTTCCAAAGAAGCAGAAAAAGAGTATTGCATCTTTGAAGAGATCAATCTTAAAGAAGATAAAGGAAAAAGTGAAAAGACTCTGGCACAGGCAGTTTCTGATGGAGAAATAAAACATCCTGAAGTTGAAGTATTACTTTCAGATGGATCCAAATTATCGGAGGCATCTGTTGATTCAGAAAAAGGAATTGTCAAATTTCCAAAGTCAGGGTTCTACCAGATCAAGGTATCTGGAAAAGATGAGGACAATAACCAGACAGAAATTAGTTTTTATGTTGCAGTAAACAGGAAAGGGGCATAGAAATAAATGAAAAACCTAATAACCGGACTGGCAGCATTTGTCATTGTAATTCTTCTTTTATTGACACTGTATACGATACAGGGAAAGACAGAGAGAAAGACGGAGATTCAGGATGGGATCACAACTGCTATGGAGGCAGCAGGACAGAAAACAAAGGAAGAGGGAAATTATACAAACAATGATGAATTTCAGGCAGCTTTTATAGAAAACCTGATGCTACAGATGGATTCTGATTCAGACGTTTCCGTCACGGTTTTAAAAGCAGATTATCAAAAAGGGATTCTTTCTGCAGAAGTGACATCTTCTTATAAGCATCCTAATGGAAATCCTGGAAGAGTAAGCTGCAAAAGAACAATCATTTTGGATCAACAGGAAGATTCCATAAAAGAAAAAAACAGATATAGTGAAATTTTCTACCTTGATAAAAAACGAAGGGATGAGGATTTATATAAAAAGGTCACACTGACAGAAGAGTCTGATCTGATCGAACCACAGAAACCGGAGGATGAGGATGGACGTATCTTTTCCGGGTGGATCAATGCAGAGACAGGACAAAAGGCAGATTTTAGTCAGAAAATAACATCAGATGTGATATTCTATGCAGATTGGAGGTAAAAGCATGAGATATAAAAAAGGACTGGCAGCCCTGCTTGCCATGACCGTATTCCTGACGCAGCCGGGAATATCCATGGTTCATGCAGACACAACAACAGAAAATACAGTAGCTGCATATAAGAATGTGATAGTAAAATCCGAAAATCCTGAATTGGACATACATGGAGCAATGGATAAAAGAGAGATTGGAACAAATACATATCTGTTATCCTATGAAAATGAAGAAGGTGCAAAGAACGCATATCAAAGTTTTATAAATTCATCAGATGTCCAGTATGTTGATCAGGATGTGAAGGTAACAATCCAGACGAAAGATACAGACGATCAGGAAGAAAAAAATCCCGAAGAGGAAAATATAGAAGAGGCGGATCAGGAAGAAGCCGATCAGAAAAATTCGGATCAGGAAGAAGATTCCATAAAAGAAAAAAAGGATGAGGACACATCTAAAACGGATATGGAAGATGAAGAACCGGAAACGGATCAGACAGATCTACCAAATGCAGAAGAAGAAACAAAACAGGAAGCACTACCGGGGGAACCGGATACAGAAATTCCAAAAGAATCGGTGGAGGATGATATATTTAGGATCGCTCTTCCGGATACAGGGATTGATGCTGGAACAGCCTCTGTTACTGCTTACATAGAAGATACCGGGGTAAATTTATCCGGAACAGGAGATGCCGGTTCTACGATGGATGATAATGGACATGGAACAGCTATGGCAGAAACAATCATAGCAGCATTGGAAGAGAATGGAGTAAATGCAGAAAAAGTAAAAATACTTCCGATCAAGGCATTAAACAGCCAGGGAGAGGGAAGCATTTCATCCATATATCAATCCATTCAAAGTGCCATAGATCAGAAAGCAGATATGATCGTTTTGGGAGTATCATCAAAAACGATATCACCGGCACTGGATGAGATAATAAAAGAGGCAAAAGAAAGAAATATCATGACACTTTGTGCTGCAGGGAATGACAGTACGGATATCCGGGAATACGCACCGGCTAACAGTGAGTATATAACAGTGATCAGCTCCATAAAGAACAAAGAAGAGGCTGCAGAGTATACAAATTACGGAGCAGTTGATTTTTGTTCCTATGGAGAAAGAGACGTACTGGTGTCAGGAAAACAGATGACCGTAAAAGGCACATCGATCTCCTGTGCATATACAGCAGGCGTAGCAGCATCTTTTGGAAAAGGGATAAGCATAGAAGAACGTTATCAGAAGTTAAAAGAAAAAGCCGTATCGATGCCGGAGGCATCTGCAGAATACTTTGGAAACGGACGTATCGGAGATGCACCGGATAAAGTGACAGAAGAAGAACCCAAAAAAGAAGAGGTAAGATCAGAAGAGACAAAAGAGAAAGACGCTGAAAAGCAGGAGAAAAGAGAAAACACATTGGAAGAGACTTCCATAAAAAAAGAAAAACCGGAGGTAGAGATACAGGATGTACAGCCTCTTGGAGCATCGGATAATACAGGACGTTATTATAATCCTGCAGAAGTTTATGATAATGTAAGTGTTCCTTATCATCATATCGTATTTAACTTAATGTGTGATAGCAATGCAAACAGAACGTCTACAGCAACCTCATCTGTTACACCGTTATATACAAGATTCTATGGCTCTTGTAATGATGGATCAGTATATGAGATGATCAAAGCAGTTTATAACCATACCAGGGGAAGTAATACGGAAGCCCTATGTTTTATCGATGCTGCAGCCCATACCTATAAAATTCAGGACCATATAGACGGTAAGACAGCATTTTGTACAAACCCAAGTGAAAGTAAATGGCTGACTCCATCCAAACGGGGATATAAGGACGGTAAATTCATGGTAGCAAATCCGGTAGGGGCATCTAAACCATTTCGTGATGTTGGAGATAAAAAACTGAAAGGATGGGGAATCGGTTCTACATCATCCTCCATCTATTTTAGGGCATCTTATGGCTATGATATTCATTATTACAAAAGAAATACAAGTAATAGCAGTGATTATCAGATACAGAACGTATCGGATGACTTAAATGGTGTAGACATCATATCAGATCCACAAAAGACGGGATATCTGTTTCAGGGATGGTCATTGAATCAGCAGGCAACTACTCCGGATAAATACAATGGAAATACGATCAAACATGGTACACATATCTATTCCATCCGTCCTTCATCTGCAAATGATACATCTACACATAGAGACTTGTATGCGATCTGGAATCCGATCAGTTACAAGATCCGTTATCACGGCAATGGAGCAACATCAGGAACGATACATGATACACAGGCAGAATATGATAAAAGCGTAAATCTTAGTAATAATGCATTTGTAAGGACCGGTTATCAGTTTAAAGGATGGAGTACGTCTGCAAATGGAAAAGTTAAGTATGCAAACCAGGCATCCGTAAAAAATCTTGCAGATACCAATGGGGCAGTGGTACATCTCTATGCAGTATGGGAACCGATTGAATATCAGGTAAAATATCATGGCAACGGGGCAACATCGGGAAGCATGGAAAACAGTATACATACCTATGATAAACGGCAACCGCTTGCTTCAAACACTTATGTACGGCAGTTTAATGTAGATTATTATAAAAATATTACAAAATCAGAAAATCCGGCACCAACAGATACAGCAAAAGCCACCTTTAATGGTTGGATGAAGAGCAGTACCGGAACAAAGATAGATTATAAACCAAAGGAAAGTATAAGAAATTTAAGCAGCACACAGGGAGCCGTTGTCAGTCTTTATGCAAACTGGACGGATGGAACGGTAAAACTGCCGGAACTGGAAAGATATGGTTATGATCATTTAGGCTGGAGCAGCAATAAAAATGCTTCCGGTGCAGATAAAGGATATACACCGAACGCAGAAGTAGTCGTTTCATCAGATAAAAAATTGTATGCTGTCTGGAAAGAGCAGACCAGAGATATCATCTACAATGCGAATGATGGAACAGGAACAGTACAAAAGGAGAAAAAGAAATATACACAAACCTATGTGATCAAACAAAACTCATTCATCCGATTAGGATATGAATTTGTCGGATGGGATACAAGACCGGATGGCAAAGGAGATAAGACATACGATCCGGGAACATCCTACACAAAGCATGAAGACCTTACGCTTTATGCCATTTGGAAAGAAAATTTTAAAGTAGCATATATCGGAAATGAACAGACGGCAGGCTTGGACTTCATCGATGAGGGTGCGGATCAGCTTGGTCATCCGGAAAGTCTTGAGTATACTTTTGATGACAACCTGGAAGAAGCAGATGATCCAAAAACAGAGCATTTCAATAAAAAAGAAGAAGTAGATGCGTATGTGGATGCCGAAACAGGGAAGACAGTCAAACAGACAGTAAGCGGAACCGTGGTAGGATGGAGTATGGATAAAGACGCTGACGAAAACAAAGGAAAAAAAAGATATGATCTGGGAGCAGATATTTTAGGTTCAAGGTTAATGCAGTATGCTACTAAAGGAAATAATGTTACATACAATGCCCCGGCTTCTGACTATGGAAAATTTCCAAAGGACAGTCTTACAGATCTGAAAGAGGATAGATCTGTTTATGGAGCACCGCTTCCTGTCGGAGTCCGGACATTTTATAATGGGATTCCGTACATCAATCTGAGAGCCATATGGGATATGGGACCTGTGATCGAGGCATATGACCGTTACTATACACTGGAAGAGGCACAGGAGGGAACGATTACCCGTGACAGCTTGTTAGATGCTGCGGAGGCTTACGATGAGGAAATAAAGAGTTCCGGTAATAAAGACGGAAAACTGAAAAAAAAGAATGATGAGAAGAATCATACGGTATTTGATCTGTGTGATTATCAGGAAAGTGATTTTACACAGCTAAAAGACAGTGCAGATATCAGTGTAACTTATCGTGCTAAGGACGCTGCCGGAAATGTTACGAAGAAGACTGTTATGGTACATATCATAGACAGCCGTTCCGTACCAAAAGAACCGGAAGAAGGAAAAGTAAGGTTTATCAGTAAGAAATACTTGAATACACTGTCGGATAATTCCATCTGGAAAAAGAACGAAGACTATAAGAAAGCCTTGGAAGAAGCCGTAAGTTACAAAAGGGAGAATCCAAAGAAAACAGATCCGCTTCCGATATTTGGTGAAGCCTATACCAAAGAGATTGAAGGAACGGGAAGTTGGAACAAAACCCCACAGCAGGTATGGGAGTTTAAACGTAAAGATGTAGTAAATGTACAGTCTTATATTAAAGAAAATGGAATCTCTTCCTGTACAACACCGGAAGGGTATCAGTCCTTCCTGAAAAAATTTGCAGACTGCAAAAGATAGTGATACAAAAGGTCTTGCCGGATATTCTCCGGCAGGATTTTTTTGTGTAAAAATGCTGATTTTATACGGGTTTGAGGTACATGCTATTTTTATCAGGTAGCAAAAACCGAACAAAAGTTCTTGCTAAGCAGGGAATATGTGGTATAATGGGAAAAACAGTAAAAAAGATCAGATTTTTCTTTTTTTACAGAAAACATAGTAAATAACGGGGACAGTGGAAGGAGATTTTTTATGAAGGCAAAAAGGATTTCAGCATGGATCATTGCAGTATCACTCTGCATGACAAACAGCGGACTGGTGTATGCAGCCGAAAATACCGGAGTGGAAGAGAGCAGCATACAGGAAGTTCAGGAAGAAGATTCCATAAAAGAAAAAAAGAATGAGGAGCCTGCAGCGGAGTGTGTCTCTGAGGACGTACAGGCGGAAATAAGCAATGAAAATGAATTAAGTGGGGAAATTACCACGGAGACGGAAAACGTGGCTGAAAACGGCACTCAGGAACAGCACGACTGGGAAGGTAAATTATATTCAGATGGAACGGCAGAGATCACAAAATATACGGGCAGTGATAAGGATGTAGTCATACCATCCACGATTGAGGGTCATACAGTAACATCACTGGAGCAGGAGGTATTTTATAAGAATACAACGGTGGAAACCATTCACATACCGGCAACAGTGATCCATATGGGGCATCCTGGAGATGTAGTGATAACTACATTTGATGGAACAAAATCACTGAGATCGATTACAGTGGAAGAAGGAAATCCGGTTTATTTTTCCAGGGATGGGGTGTTGTTTCGGTATGCAGCAGATAATGGGAAACCAATGATTGAGCGTTATCCGGAAAATAAGCCAGAGGAAACATATATTATTCCGAGAGATGTCGACGCAATAGGAATATTTTATCAGCCTAAAAATCTAAGGAAGATTGTTGTTCCTGATACGGTAAGTTTTATCAGCATATCAGCATTTACGGGACTTTCAGACGCAACGATAGTATTCTGCCCTACCGAACCTTCACAAGTTGATGTAAGAGATATATTTGCCAGTCTTACAAACTGTAAGATCATTGTTAAGAATCAGGCAATGAAAGAAGCAATGGGATCGGCAGATGACTTTTATAATTCGGAAAACACCAGTGTGTTGTTGGAGTCCGAATTATCTGCAGAAGAAAGAAATGCATACCTGACACCGGCAACAGATCTAACCTTTGCTGATGGAAGCAGGACAAAGAACATCACATTAGAGCCGGAGGAAGACTGTACGATCGACTATCAGCTTTTCCCGGAAGACACAACGGATGTTGTGACATGGAAAAGCTCCGATGATTCCATTGCAAAAGTGGAATGTGTGAATGGAAAGGTGACAGTTACTGGAGAAGCAAATGGAGAGTGTGTAATTACCGGCACTGTTCATGATCAATATACGGTAAATCTGAATGTTAAGGTAAAACGAGCTGTTACTAGAATAGATATTGTATATGACGGACAAGTCAGTCCTGAAAGAATCGTTTCAGATACAAAAGACATAAGTCCATATCCAGAACTGCGGATTTATCCATATGATGCACCTTATCGAGAAAATGTCACATGGGAAAGCAGTAATCCATCTGTGATCAGTGTGGAAAAAAGTTCATATATAGAAGGTGCAGGTAATAAATATTATTCTCATCAAGCCTATATGCATGTACATGGACCGGGAGAGGTAACGATAACTGCAAAATATACGGATAAAGAAACAAAACAGGTCGTCAGTCGAAGTATTCAGTTAAAACTTACAAGAAGTATTGAAGAGAATAGTGTAAGTTCTTCTGATTGTGGTTATAATGGTGCTTCCGATGCAAATGAGTGTCAATACACTTATAATGGAAGTCAAATAAAACCGAAAATAAACGTGACAGATTTGAAATATGATACTGTCCTAAAGGAAGGAACAGATTATACGGTATCTTACAAAAACAATGTAAATCCTGGAATTGGAGAAGCAATTGTTAAAGGGATTGGAAATTATACGGGAAAAGTAGTTTATGAGTTCACGATTCTAAAAACCAGTATCAGAAAAGCTACTGTCAAAACTGAGACTTGTCAATATAACGGAAAGGCTCAGGAACCTAGTGTTACAGTAACATTAAATGGTAAAACTCTGAAAAAAGGAACGGACTACACATTATCTTACAATAACAATATCAATCCGGGAACTGGAGAAATAATTATTAAGGGAAAAGGCGGTTATACTGGAAAAACAGTAGCCTATTTTGAGATACAGAAAAAGAACAGTACAACAGATTCCGGAAAGAAGACCGAGAAATCAGGTCAGAAGATAACGGGTATCTCTTCCAGTTATAAGAAAGCGTATAATTCCTCCTTTACTTTAAAACCAAAAGCTAAAGGCAAGATTACCTATAAGAGCAGCAATACAAAGGTTGCCACGGTAAACAGTAAAGGAAAAGTGAAGATCAAAGGAACCGGGAAAGTAACGATCACCATAACGGCAAAAGAAACATCGGCTTATAAAAAGCAGACGAAGAAAGTAACCATTTATGCCGTACCAGGAAAACGTGATATTAAGAAGCTGTCCTCCGGGAAGAAAAAGCTGACGGTGCAGTGGAAGAAAGATAACCGATCAGACGGCTATCAGGTGCAGTATTCCACGGACAAAAAGTTCAAAAAGAACGTAAAGAATGTAGTGATCGGAAAGAAACAGACCACGAAGCAGACCATTAAAAAGCTAAAGACCGGAAAGAAATACTATGTACGGATCCGTTCTTACAAAAAGATAAGCGGAAAGAAATACTATGGAACCTGGAGCAGCAAAAAGACGGTAAAAGTAAAGTAGCATATAGGGAAATACAAAAAAGACATCGAAAAGATGTCTTTTTTGTGCTTCAAAGCAAAGTCGGATAATGGTGCTACTTGTAAAAATGTGATATAATATATTTTGGGTACTGTCATAACGGTAGGCGGTTAGTCCTTCTGCAGAGGGACTGTGACCCTCTGATTACATAGAAACCTGAAAATGGAATCCAGTGGAAAGGAGGGCTAAGCCAATGAGTATTGTAGACTTCATTGCAGTAGTTAGCTTCGGCTTGACCTGCTTTAGTATCGGATACACATTCGGTAAAGATAATGATAAACCACAAAAATAGCCGCCCTGAGTCTTGGTAAGCTGAGCGGCTGTTCAGATATATTATCGGACTAACCGTCTATCGGCAGTACCTATTTCTAGTATTATATTATCACGCAGGATTGTAATTGTCAAAGAGTTTGTAGAACAGGACATCCGGGTATTGGATCAGTTAACATGAGTTTGGCAGGAAAGCAGTATAGGAGGAAATATAGGAAATGTATGGTATTTCTTTTGAGTTAAATTTAGAAGTTTTAAAGAAAGAGTATGGTAATTCGTATCATTGTGCTTATGAAGAAGTTAGGCATGAGTTGGGCAATGTTGGATTTGAATGGACACATGGCAGTGTCTACATCAATAAAAGCAATGAAAATAGCTTGACAACGGTATATAAGGCAATCAGTCGATTATCAAAGATTGAATGGTTCAGAAATAGTGTTCGTGATATTAGAGCTTTTAAAGTAGAAGATTGGTCAGATTTTACAGAGATTGTAAAAAGCGGACATAATAAGAGTTGACAAATCTTCCATAAAAAAGAAAAAATCATTGAAATAAGTGGCTCCTTTGAGTACAATTTTATTGTATTTTTGTTAAGAAAATGTTATACTATATATATAGTAAATAATTGGAAGGAGATATCAGCTATGGAAGAAAAAATTATATTTATCAGTGAAAAGCACAAAAATTTTTATTATGAGAAGTTAAAAGAGGTACGGGAGCAGGACGTGTACCATAAAGCACTTTGTTACTGTCTTGGTATTAATAACGATACGAGAGAACATATCAACAGGATCTATGATTTTAAGACAGGATTGGTAAAGCCGGAATGTTTACATGACGGATGGCAGACCAGCGGAAGCGTTAAGGTTGTTCGTATGGCATTTAACTTGTATTGCAATGGAACTCCTAGTGTGAATGAAGAAAATACAGTAGAAGATCAACTACTTGAATGCCGGCAATATACAGTAGAAGAATTGTTCTGCTGTTCTTATGCACCGTTTTTCTGGCAGGCAGTACAGATTCGATATCCAGAGTATGTCGTTTACAATTATGAGCTGTATAGTATGCTTGGAACACAAGACTGAAACGCAGGTGGATCTATATGTTTTGGAAAAAAGAAACAACTTTAAAATCAGATGCAAGTATTTTGGGAACACCAAGTAGTGGAAGGTGTCATTATCCATGGGATGATTTAAAACCATGTCTTTGTGGATGTAAAGAAAGACCAGTATTGCTATATACAAAGAATAAATTAAATTATAATAGTGAAACGGTAAACAATGCATTTGCCGTTTGCAGTGTATGTGGGAGACATACTGAAAAAGCAGACATTCCAACAGCAATAAATCAATGGAATAAAGGAGAAGTTAAATGAAAAAGGAACTAGCAATAAGGGAAGTTATAGAGTCACTAAAAAGACTGATAAGAGAACACATTGCATCAGTTGTTTTTATTATAATATCTATAGTGCTCTTGGCTGTATATACTTTTTGTTCAACCTTTTATATTGTAAATGAGAGTGCTAAGTCAAAGCATAATATAGAAAAAAAGGTTGTGGAGCTGCAGAAATCAGAGTTAAAAACAAAATTGGAAAGTGGATATGCATTGTATATTAATGGCGAAAAGACAGATGTTGATATTGATGAATATATTGAAACTATGCCGGATAGTAGCATTTTGGATGATCAGATCCTTGTCAACGAAAAAGAAAAACAAATATATGCAATACAATAAGTCACCCATTTACGATGTGTCATGACTGATCAGAAGCCATAAAAAAGAGAAAGTAACTGTTTTCCGCAGTTACTTTCTTTTCAGATAAAGAAACATTTCGGCTGTCATCGATGATGCAGCACTATTATTTATTGAGGTATGAGATGCTATGTGTTATTGTAAGGCATCTAATTTAAAATTGCAATAAGGAAAGAAAATCTTGGAATATTTCAGGATTTTCTTTTTTTATACTCTTCTATTGAGATATTTCCTAAAATATACTATACTTCATTTATAGTATATTTTTGAAACGGAGGTAGAAAATGGGAAAGGAAAGATTCGATAAAAAAGAATGGATGGAAAAGTCTATGCAGATGAAAGGACAGATGCATGACATGATTTTTCAAATGGCGGAAACTTATATTACAAATCCGGAAGCTATTGCCGAATATATGGCGTTTAGTTCTAAATTTTATCGTTATTCTGTGAAAAATACCATGCTGATTTATTCACAGAATCGGGGAGCATCATTCGTGCAGTCATTCTTGGATTGGAAATCTATGGGGGTCAAGATCCGGAAAGGGCAGAAAGGAATGAAGATATTTGTTCCGGTACAGAAGACATTCTTAAAAAAAGGTTCTGAGATTGTTCCATTAAGCGAGGCATCCCCGGAATGGAAAAAGGCATATAAGGAAAAGAAAATTGAAGTATTAAAACAGACTGCCTTTAAGATTGGAAATGTTTTTGATATTTCACAAACGGATTTTCCAAAAGAACGGTATCCGGAACTGGTTACGATGGGATATCCGGAAGTTTATCATGCCAGGCTGTTTGATGCAGTCAGTGAATTTGCTGCTACTGCCCTCTCCTGCCCGGTCAGGGTTGAAGATATGGCATCTGTTACTTTAAGGGGATATTATGTACCTTCTAAAAATGAGATTGCGATCAATCATCTTTTGGAAGATACCCACAGGCTTTCTACTCTTGCTCATGAGACAGGTCATGCAATGATACATCGTGATGCAGGAGAAAAAAGTCTGGCACAGATAGAATTTGAAGGGGACTGTGTTGGCATTATGATGGAATCAAGGTTTGGGATCATGCCTGTAGATAAGAGAAAAGAACATCTTGCACAACATTTCGGCACCTTAAAAGAAGAGATCATAAGTACATTGGGGGAGGATGCTCTGATAAAAGAGTTGGACAAAATCTTTTCGGATGTGTATTCTATTTACAATGGTTATACAGAGGCTTTAGATGCCTGTGTCCAGCGTCATGTACCGGCAGAAGAATTGAACATGAAAAAGGAGTCTTTTCTGGATCGTATGATAAAAGAGGCTTCTATGAAAAATCCGGATGCAGCACTCTCTCACCCGGATCATGGCATGGATATGGACGATGGATTGAGTATTTAAAAGAAAAGAGGTGATATATATGCCGTATCAATGGATGTCAAGGGAAGAGACTGCAATGGTTGCAGAAGCAATGAAGGAACAGATAAAGATTCAGGACTATGCAGCTTCCATAGGTTATACTCCGGTTAAAAAAGGTAAATACATTTCTTTAAAGGAAATAGACTCTATCCGGATCGATCCAAAGAAAAATTGTTTTTACAGAAACAGTGGGATTGGAGGAACAACCAAAGGCAGCGTGATCGACTTTGCCATGAATGTAAATGGAATGAATTTTCATGAAGCATTTATGGAATTGAAACAATATGCGAATCTGGATTTAAGCCGGGACTATCCGACTTTTTCTCCGGATAAAAAAGCAGCAGAACAGTCTAAAAAAAAGGCAATACAGAGGGAATTAAAACTCCCGGAGCGTGGACAGAATATGAGGCGTGTCTATGCTTATCTTTTGAAAAGCCGTTTTTTAGAACCGGATGTAGTGCAGGATTTTGTGAGTAGAAAGATGTTGTATCAGGATATCCGTAATAACTGCTGTTTTGTCGGATATGATGATGTGGGAAATCCTAATTATGGATTTCTGCGTGGAACCAGTACACAAAATCGGTTTGTCGGAGATGTTCCGGGATGCGATTATGAAAAAGGTTTTTACATACACAACGGATCAAATAAGTTGATCATATCAGAGTCAGTCATCGATGCTGCATCGGTCATGTCAGTGCTTCATGCACAGGGGTATGATTTTAAGGAATATGACTATTATGCATTGACCGGGAGCTGCAAGCTGGAAGGTATTTTTTCAAGGATCAAAGAGGGAAACTATGAACAGATCCTCATGGCTCCGGATAATGATGAGGCTGGGAAAATTTCAGTGCAGAAAATGAAAGATTTTTTAAAGGAGAATCAGATTGAAACAGAGTTTTCAGAACATTTTCCGGTATCGAAGGACTGGAATCAGGATTTAGTTAATGTGAGGTCAAAGTTTGGAGACATTCATACGCTGCATTTTTTTCCGATGACGGAGGCTGAACTGGAGATTCCTAAAGAACCTCAGATTTACATCTCTTCTTTCCACAAAGAGGGAGGAAGAACTTTGGCGAAGGGACACATGGATGGCAAGATGTTTGATACGACTGTCTGGAGAAAAGGAAATCAGTTATTGATTAAATTACCGGATGGATATCAGCATAACTTTACGGATCAGGAAGCCTTCCGGTTAAAACGGTTTTCGGAAAAATATAATCAGCAGTATTTAGAAAAGATGAAACAACAGGAGTTGCAGAAAGACCAGGGATTGGATATATGATATTTCTTTTTTATAGAAATTTTCCTGCCGCTTTCCTCTTCCTTTTGTGCAGGGAACGAAAAAAAGGAGCCGGTATACCGACTCCTTCTTTCATAGTAAATAATTAACCCTCAAATTGAAAGGATTAATTATTTTATACCATTTTTCGGATATTTTGTCAATGTTCCTCGGACAGAGCGAAGGTAGCCACTTGTGTGGCCACACTTCTACTCTGTCTCAATCCTCTTTAAAAACTTGATGGCTTCGTACCAAGGGAGGTATTGATTAAGCCGGTCCCTTAAATAAATTTTTCTTAAAACTTGATAGGTTTTTGGATTATCTCTATAGTTTTCCCAATTTTTTATGGTATTCATGATCCGGTTATGTATTTCTTCTGGTGTGTTTTTTTCAGCACCGGATTGCAAAAATATTTTTAGAATAGGTGCCGGATTTTTGATGGGATGCTCTTCCAGCCATACCAAGCCGGTCAAGATGCATTCAGTCACATACTTCTGCTCCTCTTCCATTTCTTCCTCGCTGTAGCGAGCAAGGTCACCGGGGAAAACGCCATCCTCCATACCAATGATAAACACATACGGGAATTCAAGGCCCTTGGCGCTGTGCATCGTCATCAGGGTAACGGAATCAGCATCTTCATCATAGGAATCAAGGTCTGCAATCAGGGCAACTTCTTCCAGGAAACCGGAAAGGGTTGCGTCTTCCCCGTTCTGTTCCGCATAAGTCTTTACGGAAGAAATCAACTGGCCCAAGTTTTCCAGCCGGGTCTCGCCCTCTTCTTTCTGCGCTTTCAGCATGGCTTCGTATCCGGTCTTGCGGATCACTTCACCGGCAAATTCATCCAACGGAAGGGTGACGGAAAGATCACACAGTTCACGGTACATGGAGTAAAACGCGTTCAGCGCGCTGGCGGCACGGCCCAGTGCGGGATAAGAAGAAGCCTCCCGGATGATCTCCATCATCGGCACGCCGTTGGCGGCGGCCAGTTCCCCGATCTTATCAATGGTAGTGGCACCAATCTTTCGTGCAGGTTCATTGATGATGCGGCGCAGGCGCACGTCGTCCCGCGGGTTGACCACAACGGCCATGTAAGAGTTGATATCCTTGACTTCCTTGCGGTCAAAGAAGCGTTGGCCACCCACAATGCGGTACGGGATACCGGCACGGGCAAAATAAGTTTCGATGGGGTTGGACTGCGCATTCATGCGGTACAAAACGGCATGGTCTTTTAAGGAAGCACCATTTTTCAGGTTCTGGCCAATAACCTCGGCCACATGGCTGGCCTCATCCTGTTCCGAAGCCGCCGTATAATGGTGAACTTTGTCACCATCGCCGTTCTGGGTCCACAGGGTCTTGCCCTTGCGGCCGTTGTTGTTCTTGATGACGCTATTGGCCGCATTCAGAATGTTGGAGGTGGAACGGTAGTTCTGCTCCAGGCGGATGGTTTTGGCCCCGGCAAAAACTTTTTCAAAGTTCAGGATATTTTCAATGGTAGCACCGCGGAACTTATAAATGCTCTGATCGTCATCGCCAACAACGCATACATTGTTGGAACCACCGGCCAGCAGGCGCACCAGGTGGAACTGGGCCACGCTGGTATCCTGGTATTCGTCCACCACGACATAGCGGAACTTCTGCTGGTAGTATTCCCGCGCTTCGGCATCGGTTTTCAGCATCTGCACGGTATGGAAAATCAGATCGTCAAAGTCCATGGCACCAGCCGTGCGCAGCCGGTTGGAATAGGCGGTATAGATTTTGGAAATCAAAGCAGCCTTGGTATCGCGCGGCGCTTCGGCGGCGACATCTTTGGCGGAAAGAAGTTTATCTTTGTAACCGCTGATCTGGGAGATGGCTGATTTGACCGGCAGGAACTTGTCATCAATCATCAGTTCTTTGTAGATCTGCTTGATGACACGCTGCTGGTCGTCGGAATCGTAAATCGTAAAGCTTTTGGGGAAGCCAATGCGTTCGGCATCGCGGCGCAGGATCCGTACACAGGCAGAGTGGAAAGTGGAGGCAAATACATCCCCGCCCATGGTATCGCCCAGCATGGCTTTCAGGCGTTCTTTCAGCTCTCCGGCGGCTTTATTGGTAAAGGTAATGGCCAGCACATTCCACGGGCGGGCCGGGGCAACGCTCATCAGCGGCATCAGGGACTGCGGAACCGGCTGGCCGCACATGATGGCGGTGCGCAGCTGCTCCAGATCACTCTGCGCAACCGGGCGGCTGACCTCTTTGGAGCCATAGGCGCGGCCAAAACGGATGATATTGGCAATGCGGTTGACCAGAACGGTGGTTTTGCCGGAGCCTGCACCTGCCAGGATCAGCAGCGGGCCTTCGGTGGTAAACACAGCCTGCTGCTGCACCGGGTTCAGCTTAGTAAAGCAGGAAGCGATATAGCGGTCCCGCAGGGCCAGAAATTCAGTGGTAATGGTATCGGGCATAATGAACCTGTCCTTATATTATATGGCAGAACCAGCCCGGAACCATGCAGGGCTGGGAATTTTGGCAAACGCTGTATAGTATAGCACACTTTTGCCGGATAGAAAAGTAGGCTGGCGGAGGTATCCGCAGAAAATCACACTTTTTACAACCTGCACAAAAGCTGCGCTTTAATTGGAAAAGCCTTCTGGGGATTGCAGTCGGTTATGCCACGCTCTGGGGGTGGCATCGCGGAAACCGGCTGTCAGGTATTGGCCCAGCGTTAAGCTGGCTGCGGTTCCGCGTGCCACACAGTTGATGGGGTCTGGTGCGATGGCAACATCCACATGCAGCTCCCCGGCAATATAACCAGCCAGGCCACGCAGCATGGAGCCGCCGCCAGTCAGCAGAATGCCGTTCTTGGCAACATCAGCGGCCAGTTCCGGCGGGGTGCTTTCCAATACATTGCGGGCAGTGGCGGCAATGCGGGCGGCCAGTTCCTGCACGGGCAGGTACAGGTCCCGCGTATAGACAAGGCGGCGGGCGGGCAGGTTGGTCTCCCAGGAATGACCACGGATCTCCATTACGCCCTCAAACTCGCTTTTGGTGCAGCAGGCAACCTGCTTTTTCAGCGCTTCGGCGGTTAGAGGGCCGATGGCAATGTTGAATTTTTCCTGAACATACTGGGCAATGCACTGGTCAAAAGCGTTGCCGGCGACCGGCAGGCTGGCGGCGCGCCCCCCCCCACCCATGGTGATCACGGCGATATCCGTGGAGCCGCCGCCGATATCAATCACCATGCAGCCCATGGGTTTGCGGATATCCAGCCCTGCGCCAAGGGCGGCGGCGACAGGCTCATCCACAAGGAAAACCTGCCGTGCCCCGGCTGCCATGACGGCTTCTACCACGGCGTCAGCTTCAATGCCGGTAATGGCTGCCGGAACGCAGACCGATACGCGCGGCTTGATGATGCGCGAACGGCATACCTCATTGATAAACCGCACGATTAGTTCGTTTGTCATGCGGTGGTCCTGAATAATACCGTCCCGCAAAGGGCGGATAATATCAATATAAGAAGGCACACGCCCCACCATGCGCAGGGCTTTGTCCCCCACTGCCAGAATGGTGCTGCTGCGGGTATCAACAGCACCAATGCTGGGCTGATGGAACACAACTCCCTGTTCCTGTGTGGCAATGATAATGGAAGTTGTGCCAAGATCAAGGCCGATATCATATTGCTTCATGTTTATCTGGTACTCCTTGCTGCCAGAAGCAGCACTTTGTTATCTATTGTGAATTGCCATCAACCGTCCGGCAGATAAAAGTTATTTGCTTTCTTTTGGTGTTCCGGCGGCACAGTGGCTTTTGGGCATCAGTTCCGTCGCCGCAACACACACGCCGTCCACACTCACAGCGCCACCCTCCAATAGCGCTTTGGCGCAGGCAGAGATGGTGGCACCAGTGGTGATCACATCATCCAGCAACAGCAGCCGCATTCCGGAAAGGTCAACCCCAGTACGGCAGGCGTAAGCATCCTTGACATTGGCAAAGCGCTTTTGCTGGTCCAGCGATTTTTGCGGTAAAACCTGCCGGGTCAGGCACAGCGGCTGGATGACCGGAATGTGCAGGATGCGCCCAAGGCGCTGCGCTAGCAAAAGGGGCATATTTTCCGCGCGGTTCTTCTTTACGCGCGGCGGCACCGGAACAATGGCGCTGTACAGCGAAATGCCAGATAGATTCTCGTATACCGGGCGGTACCCTGGGGCACGGGCGGGCTGTGCGCCAAAAATCAGCACAGCCATCAAATCCGCCAGTTCTCGCGCATACCAGGGGTTGCCGTTCTCCTTGCAAAGCAGGATAGCATGGCGCACACTGTCTGCATAGTAAAAGGCAGCTGCGCAGGTGTTGACAGCGTAAAACCGGGAGCGCCCACGGTACGGCGTTCGACAAGGTGGGCAAGGGCACTGCCACCACCGATTCCTTCGAGCGTGCGGTGAAGGCCGTCTCCCGGATGGCCCTGGCCAAGCGCGCCAAGGCGTAAGTCTCTTTGGCAAAAATAAGGTTTTAGGAGGGTAAAACGTGGAGAAAGCAAGATTCAATTCCCGCGCCTTGATCCCCATCGTCACTGCAATCATCGCAGCAGTTTTCATCGGTGTGGGTCTCAAGGACTTCGGCTTCTGGGAGGGCCAGCCGACGGCGGCGTTCTTCCCCATCATCATCGCCGTGGTGCTGCTGGCCACCAGCCTGCTGTGCCTGGTGCAGGTGCTGCGGGGCAAGGAAGCGGCCCCTGTGTACAACAAGAATGAGCTGATGGTCATTCTGGGCGGCGGCGGCATCATCATCGGCTGCTATGTCATCGGCCTGATCCTCAGCTGCCTGCTGTACCTGTTCCTGTGGCTGAAGGTCATCGAGAAGGCCAGCTGGAAAGCTATCATTATCATTGAAGTGTTTATGGCGGCCCTGATCCTGGGTGTGTTTGTCTTCTGGATGCAGGTACAGTTCCCCATGGGCCTGTTTGCCTATCTGATGTAAGGAGGTTGAAACCATGTTAGAAAATTTTGCTTCCCTGCTGATGGGCTTCCAGGTGGTCTTTGACCCCCAGAACATCGGCGCTTGTATGCTGGGCGCCATCCTGGGCCTCATCGTGGGTGCCATGCCCGGCCTGGGCTCCCTGGCAGGTGTTGCCCTTCTGCTGCCCCTGACCTATAAGTTCGATCCCACCACTGCCATCATCATGCTGGGCGCCCTGTATTACTCCAACATGTACGGCGGTGCCTTCAGCGCCATTCTGCTGAACATCCCCGGCGACTCCCCGGCCATCACCACCGCTCTGGACGGCTATCCCATGGCCAAGAAGGGCCGTCCCGGCCAGGCTCTGATGGCGGCCAACACCGCCTCCTTCATCGGCGGCACCATCGGTATTCTGATCCTGACCATCACCGCCTCCGGCCTTGCCAAGCTGGGCCTCAACTTCGGCTATGCGGAGATGACCCTGGTGCTGCTGATCGCCATGACCTCCATCAGCTGGCTCATCGGCGAGAATCCCACCAAGGGCGTGGTCATCACCATGCTGGGCATCCTGGTGGCCTCCATCGGCATGGACACCCTTACCGGTGTGCCCCGGTATAACTTCGGCAGCATCCACCTGATGGGCGGCATCACCTTCACCCCCTTCATCATCGGCGCCGTGGGCTTTGCCCAGGTCATCAAGCTCATCAACGAGCGGGAGGCCGACGAGGAGAAACGGGCAAATGGTACGTATCACGCCGTGAAGCTGTCCATCCGCGGCTCCATGCTGACGGCTCATGATTTCAAGCGCATTCTGCCCCCTGTGCTGCGTTCTTCCATCCTGGGTACCTTCGTGGGCGTGCTGCCGGGCTCCGGTGCCACCACCGGTTCCATGGTTGGCTATGCCATGCAGAAGAAGTTCAAGAGCGAGGAGCCCATGGGCACCGGCGCCATCGAGGGCATCGCCGCTTCCGAGGCCGGCAACAACTCCGCCGCCGCCGGCGCCTTCGCCCCGCTGCTGGCTCTGGGCATCCCCGGCTCCGGTACCGGCGCCGTGCTGCTGGGCGGCCTCATGATGTGGGGCCTGAACCCCGGTCCTCTGCTGTTTGAGACCAACCCCGAGTTCTGCTGGAGCCTGATCTCCTCCCTGTATATCGCCAACGTGTTCACCCTGGCGGTAGCAGTGCTGGTGATCCCGTTCCTCATCAAGATCCTCAGTGTGCCCATCAAGTACATGATCCCCATTATCACCTGCGTGTGCATTGTGGGCGCGTACTCCACCTCTCTTTCCATGTACGGCGTCATCGTGATGTTCGTCTCCGGCATCGTGGGCTATATCCTGGACAAGAACGGCTTCCCCACGGCTCCCATGCTGCTGGCCTTCGTGCTGGCTCCCATGCTGGAGGAGAACATGCGCAAGGCCTTCATCGCCTCTCAGGGCAGCCTGGTGGTGTTCACCGATTCCATCCTGAAGCTGGTGCTGCTGGCCATCTTCCTGCTGCTGGTGCTGACCCCCGTGATCAAGAGCCTGCTGCGCAAGGCCAAGGGCAAGAGCACCGCCTCCGTTTAACAACTTCCTGTGATTTCAAATTACCATTTGAAATAAATATTTTTTGGGAAAAAGGAGAACCAATATGAAAAAACTGTTTGCATTGGCACTGTCTCTTGTGATGACTCTGTCTCTGGCAGCCTGTGGCGGTACCTCTGCCGGCAATCAGGGCGGTGAGGACGGCGAGTTTGTCCCCACCAAGACTGTGACCTGGACCTGCACCTCTTCCGCCGGCGGCGGCTCCGACATCTTCTCCCGTAAGATCGCCGATATCATGAAGAACGAGGATCTGGTGAACGGCCAGACCATCGTGATCTCCAACGAGACCGACGGCGCCGGCGAGGTGGGCCGCAACAAGATCGCCACCATGACCACCAACGCCGACTACAACCTGCTGACCTTCAACTCCGGCGACCTGATGCCCATGGTCACCAACACCGCCAACCGTTCCTCCAACTTCCGCATCCTGGCCATCATGGCTGTGGATAAGCAGCTGCTCTTCTCCTGCGGCTCCACCACCGGCAAGACCGACTACGCCAAGGCCGGCGGCGACCTGACCAACTTCGCCGCTGCCATCGAGGCTGCCAAGGCCGGCACCCACATCGTCATCGGCGG
>ENA-OROK01000635-OROK01000635.1-human-gut-metagenome-genome-assembly--contig:-NODE-635-length-40298-cov-3.772631_pt1 | contig 40298 bp, 40 predicted proteins | sample MGYA00242127_ERZ509046 | MGnify/ENA primary metagenome ERZ509046 (study PRJEB26280, sample SAMEA2338728) | human gut metagenome | biome: human gut; feature: human-associated habitat; material: faeces... | reverse complement strand
ATACCTGTTCAATATCCCTGCAGGTATTATTGCAGGCGTTGTCGCAGCAGTTGTCATCTATCTGCTTAAACACTTTCTCTGATCCTCTCCGAGGATCTCTTTTTCTTGTAAAACCTTAAAAATATTTTCTTCTTTAAAATCAACATATTATATTCTTCAGGTCAATATCATACCGTCATGGATGAGAAACGCCTTGACGCGTTTAGATTATGTATGATTCTGATCTCTGTTTTTTTAGTCAGTACATTTTTGATACCAAGCATCGCGGACAGCATAACAACTGAACATCCAGATTATCCAGGTGAAAACGGCACTTCCAAGGCATATAAATGGTCATACAATGCAAAAGGTGCGGTCAGCTGCGGAATCTCTCCAAACAACACAGTTACATTAGAATTTTCTCCATCGGAATATGACAGAGCTCAAAGATGTTCACATCTTCTTAATGCCCTCTACTACTCTCCGTCATCTGAAACCATGAAATATCTGGCAAATAACATACTAGACATTGAAAGCAGTTTAATTTCTGATCTGGCGGACACATTCAGCGAGAGAACGGCGTCCATGAGCGATCTGGACAGGGCAGGTTGTGTCTTAGCATTCGTTCAAAGCATACCGTATGTATCAGATTTTGCTTCGACAGGGAAACTTGATTACTGGAAGTCAGCCTATGAAACACTGTACTGCGGGGGAGACTGTGAGGATCTTTCGATCCTGTATGCAAAAATAATGCAGAAGCTGGGCTATGATGTAATCCTGGTACATGCCTGGAATCCTGATTCAGAGAGTGCACACGTGTGTGCAGCCGTAAATATCCCTGAAGCTGAAGGATTCTATTTTGAGTACAATGATGTCTGTTATTACTACTGTGAAACGGTTGCCGGAACCCACCTGGCGAATCCATGGGGCAGGATCGGCAATGCAGCAGGCTGGAACTATACAGATTATGAGATCATTGATATCTCTCCAGATTCTCCTTATAAAGAACATATCCTGGATCACCTGGATTATGATATGATTTTTAAAGACTGATCAAATCATAGTCGGCGGATGTGATATGCAGTATTCCATCAGACTCCTGCAGCTTCATTTTATTGCACATCCTCAAAAACCCATAATTCCACAGCCGCGCCTTTCTGCTCATTTTTCTGGACCCGGCCATGATGATCTACCTTGATCTTTTCCGCACAGTCTGAAACTCTCCTCCTCTCTGACGGATATTTCAGTCTGTTATCGGTATATGATGCTCACGGCGGCAGTGAACGTATCATGGTTTATACTTGTTTAAAAAATCCTATATGAGATGAACAGCACACTGCATAAAATTTAATAAAAATATTTTCTTATTTAAAATCAAGGATATATAAACGATCATACGATATCATAATGCCATGAGCCGACCTGCGGCATCTGGCATCATATTTTTCACATTTATCAGACGACAGGCCGGTGACTCCTCCGCGCTTTCAGCCCAGGAGGATATCTGGAGGAATAAATATTAAACAGACATACCTAAAACTCTTTGCGATTGCAATCGTTGCCATGTTGGCAGCCATAGTTCCGGCAGGAATGTTCGGCTCTGACAGCAATGACAGCAGTCTTACATTGGGTGCTGCAGTATCCGGTACGGGTACGGAAGCAGACCCATATCAGTTTGCAGCCATCGCAGGAGATCAATACAGCTATACAATGACGGCAAATGTAAACGCAACATACTCAGTTACTTCAGGCAGCATTGCAGATATCGGCCTCACTCTGGACGGCAATGTGCTTTCAGGTACCGTAAAAGAAGGTAAAGAAAAGATTTGCATCACAGCCACTTCCAATGACGGCGGGCCTGTGAGACAAGCAACACAGTGGATTTCTTACTCAATTTATAACTTATTAAAACTTACTGCAGCACCCTCTACAGCTTCATGGGCAGGTACTGCATATGAATATACATTCTCGATAACAGATGTTGATCCAGACGCTACCGGGGAAACGACAGTATCTTTGAATTCTGAAGCCACGACTGCCGGATTTGCAATTACAAAGGTGTCCGAGACATCTTACAAGCTGACCAGATCTGCTGAAAAGAACACAGTCGGAACCGTTAAGGTAACAATCACCGCTGCCAGTACCACATCAGGCATTGCGCAGAGCAAATCAGCTACCGCTACCATCAGTACCTATGATACGGTGGGAATTACTTCGACACCGTCAGGACACCAGGGATCCGGTCTCACAGTCTGGCTGATCGAAGATAAGGACCAGTCCTGGACATACACAGTCACAGCAAAGCCCAGCGATGCCACGCTCTCAGCCAGCGGCCTCAATGCCAACATGACTTTCACAGACGGCGTTTTGACAGTCAGCAGAGCAGCTCCGTTTGCTGATACCAATGTAACAATCACAGCTACAAGCACTGCAGGGGGTTCAACCGAAACTGCCACTCAGGTGCTTAAAATCAAAAACTGGACCCAGATTGCATTCAACTCAGCTCCTTCATTGTCCGACATTAAAGTCACAGTGGACGGCAGAACCATATCTGCTTCAGTAGTCGCTGATAACTACAGTTCAATAACATGGGTGCTCAGCGATGGCACAGTCTATGAAGGAACCAAGAGCATTAACCACACTTTCGCAGACGATGGAGCATATGACATAAGAGTCACTGTCAAAGATGAGATAGGCCGTGAAAAAACATCATCTACTTCAGTAGTACTGGGAGAGGGTGAAGACCCAGCTCCGGCACCTGGAGGAGACGACCCGAAAAAAGAAGACAGTGATTACTGCTGGTACGCTTTGATCGGCACAGCAGTAGGTGTCATCTTAGTTCTGGTCGGTCTTTTAGGAATCGGTATCAACAGCCGCGGAATTGCAGTTGCCGCCATCGGAGTGATTATCGCTGCCCTTGGACTTCTGTTCTTCTTCAACGTGGTCTCATTCGATGAGATCAAAGACTGGTTCTCCGGCCTGTTGAACGGCAAGGAGGAAGCTCATGAAGCATAAACGCATTTTGGGGGCTCTTGCCCTCATCATCGCGTTATGTTTCCTCTGTTCTCCAGCGATAGCTGACGATCACCAAGTTGCAGACTCGCCGGTTCTCGGCGGGAATGTAAACACATATGACATGGGAGTAGTAACATCGCCAAACCTGGGAACTTGGACAATGAATTCGAATTCGGAACAGGTCATTATCAAGTTCACTACCTACCCCTCGCTGAAGTCAGCTGTCGTAACTGTCAACAGTCCTAACTGGCTCAGCGCTTCCGGCGATCTTTCCACAAGTACCGTCACCCTGATCGGAACACCGCCTACCAACTCAGGAACATACAATATATCGGTCACCTGTCAGTTAATGCAGGGATCGCAAACATTCACCGGAACGATGATTCATGTAGACGGCACGGTAGAAGTCTATAGCGTCAAATTCATTACAGGAAGTACAGTATATGCAACAAAGACCGCAAAGGCCGGGGAAAGAATAAACCTGCTTACTGAAGGTGCATCCATAAATGGAAAAACCCTTACCGGCTGGAGGCTTAATTCCACTTCAGGAACTCTATACAGCCTCGGAGCATCATATACCGTCAACTCTGATGTTTCATTTTATGGAGCATACACTACAAACAAATACAAGATTTCATTCGATGCCAACGGCGGTACCGGGACAGTAAATTCTATCAGCGCGGATTACCAGAGCACGATCACCCTGCCCAGTGGAGGCTTCAGCAAAGCAGGATACACTCTCACAGGCTGGAACAGCCTTATGAACGGGGCTGGAACCCACTATGACCTTGGGTCATCATACAAGATAGATACGATCTACAACCGGACACTGTATGCCGAATGGTCACCTATCACATACACAGTTACATTCAATTCTAACGGCGGTACTTCGGTAGCGTCACAGCAAGTGACCCACGGCAGTTCAGCATCATTGCCGGCGCCGCCTCCGACAAAAGACGGATACATCTTTGAGGGCTGGTATACAAATTCATCATTGACAACCAAATATAATTTTGAATCCTCATCAATCACCTCTAATACCACAATATATGCCAAATGGATTAAGCCGCAGGGAACCCACATTACAGGCGGCGGTTACAAAGTCGAGATCTATGTCGGTTCAGCATATACTGAAACATTCACATTCGACCCGCCGGATCTCTCAAGCTTTGACGAGATCAATGAGATCTTTGCAGAATTCAACAATGGAACTGCAACGCAGTACGGACTCACAGTCACCAAGCTCTCTGATTATGTATATACCGTTTCAGGAACGCCGAATCAGGCAGGCAAAACTTCGTTAAGCCTTGTTGTTTCCGGACATCTTGTCGATGCCGATGACGGTGAATACGGACTGTATACAGTCTCGTACGACATAAAGTTACCAGCATACAAGGTTACCTTCAATCCAAACGGAGGTACAGTCAGTACTGCCAGCAAAACTGTAACTTACTCATCCACATACGGAGATCTGCCGAATCCTTCCAGAGAAGGTTATGACTTTGCAGGCTGGTACACATCAGCGTCAGGCGGATCCAAAGTCACATCATCAACGCAGGTAACTGCAACTGCCGACCACACGCTTTACGCTCACTGGACTGCTAAATCATACACTGTCACATTCAACAGCAGCGGGGGCAGCTCTGTAGCGTCTCAGACTGTAGAGCACGGCAAGACAGCTTCCAAGCCGGCAGACCCTTCCAAGGGGAATAAGGCCTTCGGAGGCTGGTATACCGATGAAAATCTTACATCTCAGTTTAACTTTAATTCAAAAATAACAGGAAACATCACTCTGTACGCAAAATGGGTGGATCCGTTCATCGTTTCCTTCAACACCAACGGCGGTTCAGAGATAGAGAACCAGCAGATAAAAAGCGGGGAAAGGGCAGTAAGACCGGCCAATCCCGTTAAGGACGGATACACCTTCCTGGGATGGTACACAGACCTGACTCTGACAGAAGAATACAATTTCAATTCTGCAGTCACTTCCGACCTGACTTTATTTGCGTCATGGAGCCTCAAAAGCTATACAATCACATTTAACAGCAATGGAGGTTCTGAGGTAGATGCTCAGATCATATCGCACGGCAACAAGCCTGTACGGCCTGAAAACCCGTCAAGGAACGGGTTTACTTTCGGCGGCTGGTATACCGATGCGGCTCTGACAGATGAATACGCATTCGGCCTCAATGCTACAGAGAACCTCACCCTTTATGCCAAATGGTATGAAGACATTGTTTTTACTTCTACCCCGTCAATCAGCGATATCAAGGTCACCATAGATGACAGAACCATAACTGCATCTGTTGCAGCTGAAAATTACGAATACATCATCTGGGACATGGGAAACGGTGAAGTTTATAAGACATATACCAACAGCTTCAGTTACACATACGCTGATCCTGGAAATTATCAGATCAAGGCAGTGGCGGTCAACAATGCAGGCGAATCAGAGCCTGTATTCTACGATTTAGAGATCACAGATATAATCAATGAAGAACCGGCTGATGAGAATACTGTTGACTTTGCACTCATATTTATAGTTGCGGCAATCATCTGCATGGTTTTGGCCTGGATAATATTACCCATTAGAAGGTGGGAACAAGTCATCTTTTTGATAATCGTAGCCACGGTATTGCTTCTGATCGCCTGCATTCTGGGGGTAATCCTTTGAAGAAAAAATATTTAATCGGAGCGTCAGCGCTGCTTCTTGCATTATGCTTCATGGCCGTGGCCTGCGCAGCGACAGATGATAACAACAGCACTGACGAAATCGTTCTGGCTTCCGGTGATTCTTATGATTTTGGTACCATAGGCGTAGATCCGGATATGGGAACAATCACCCTGAACCCTTCATCGGGGTCTGTCACCATAACAATGGAACCGACCTACCTGATGAGTCTAATATCGGTGGATAAACCTAGCTGGCTGTCTGGTTCAGCGAACAACGGGGTCATTACTCTTACAGGCAGCTATCCGTCATATGGATCATATGATGTGGCTGTCAAAACACGTCTCACACAAATGGAGCTGACCTACAGGTTTACATTGAACATTGAAGAGGGCAGCAGCACAACTTCCACCGCAACATTCAGCCACGGCGTCAGCAGCGGCACTGTGCCAAGCGGCACTGTTTCACCGATAACTGCCAAGACTGGAGAAACAATTCATCTTCCAGGCAGCAGCTATACTCATTCAGGATACACGCAGAAGGGCTGGAGGCTCAACTCGCTTTCAGGAACATTCTACAACCTGGGAGCATCATACACTCTCAATTCCGATGTCAAATTCTATGCTGTCTGGGAAGCTGAACAGTATACGATTACGTTTGATGCCAACGGCGGTTCCGGCTCTGTGAGCTCAATTACCGCCGACAGTTACACTAAGGTAACCCTGCCGGCAGGCGGTTTCACAAGACCGGGATATGTGCTCTCAGGCTGGAATTCGAAGGCCAACCCGCAGAGTGGCGGACAGGGCCATTATGATCTGGGCGGAGCATGCAACATCACCACATTCAATCTCACACTCTATGCTGAATGGAGAGCTGAGGTCTGCACCGTTTCTTTCAACGCCAACGGCGGCACGGGAACAATACCTTCCCAGACTGTAAAATCCGGAACCGAGATCAATCTTCCTCAGAGCGGATTTACCAACGCCGGATACATTCTGGCCGGCTGGAACCTCGACAGCACTTCCGGCAGATTCTATGACATCGGGTCTGCATATGCGGCCAATTCTGATGCGGTGATGTATGCCAGCTGGGTAGCCGTTCCCACCGGCGATTATGGAGCACCGGCAGAAGTGAAACTGGGAGAAAAATACTCCTTCTCGCCGAATATGCAGTCCTCGGTCTGGGGTCTGTATATCGAAGTCTCAGGCAATACAAATTACTCAATATCATATGACGGCCCAGACTGGCTGAGCCAGACTGGTGACAAACGGCAGCTGAAATTCGAAGGAACCCCGGCAAAGCCAGGCGTCTACCATGTGGTGATCTCACTTGCAGGCGACAATGCCCCGTACATCAATGCCTCTAAGGCAGAATGGTACATCACAGTCACAGAGGATGTTCCAGGCGCATACACCGTCACGTTTGATGCCAACGGCGGTACGGGCAGCATTCCGTCAATGAATGCACAGCCCAACAACGCAGTTATTCTGCCGTCTTCGGGAATCAGCCGTTCCAACTACACCCTGATCGGCTGGTCTGAAGGTTCTGCCTCAGGCCCGACATATAATCTGGGATCGATTTACACCGTGTCTTCTGACATCAGACTGTATGCTAAATGGACAGCAGACAGCAATCTGATAGTCTTTGATGCCAACGGCGGTACTGGAGATGTTAAATATCTTGCAGCCACCGATGATCTGGTCACATTACCGGATGACGGCTTCACAAAATCAGGTTACACGCTTGCAGGCTGGTACCTCTCAGACAATCCAGATGTCGTCTATGCTCCCGGTTACACATACATTGTATCAGGGCAGACAACGATCTATGCCTACTGGATAGCTGAGGGCGCTTCCTGCAGGACAGTTACATACAGTGCCAACGGCGGTACCGGAAACATCTCAGTTCAGAAGCTGGAGGCTGGAAAATCAATTGCTCTGCCGATATCCGGCTTCAACAGATCAGGCTTTAATCTCAGCGGCTGGAGCACAGAATCAGGAGCTGCCGGCTCCGTCTACCGTCCCGGTGAGGCAGTCAGCATATCAGACAGTCTCACGCTATATGCCCAGTGGGAAGAATCGACCGCTGCTGATGTGACTGTCATCTTCAATCTCAACGGCGGATCCGGTTCGATTGCATCTCAGACCGTTAAATCAGGCAGCACGGTCTCCAAGCCGCCAGAGCCTGTCAAGGACGGATATGTCTTTACCGCCTGGAGAGTCGTCGGCGGATCTGACTGGGACTTTTCAAACCCTGTCAAGGATTCAATGACACTCGTTGCCCAGTGGAACAGGCACTTCACCGTCAGCAGCAATTATCTCATCGTCAGCGTAAGTATGGGTGCTGAATATGCAGGAATGATTCACACTGTCGATTGGGGAGACGGAACTACTGAGATGAAAACCGGCAGTACCTTTTCCCATTCGTATTCCTCGCCCAGTGCCGGCAGGATAACGATCACCACTGCGCTTGACGACCAGAGCTCCGTTTCATCCAGCCTGCCCTACAATCTGACAGACCTGCCTGTATATACGGTCACATTCATCAACGGCAGCCAGATCATCAAATCAACAGTTTTGAAAGGTGAAAGGGCTGCCGAGCCGGAGATAGATATACCTTCAGGCTGCAGACTGACAGGCTGGTATACCGATACAGAGTTCAAAGACCGCTTCGATTTCAAATCACCCGTTACGCAGAATATCACACTGTATGCTGAAATCACCGATGGAGAGACACCGGCAGACAGCAGCACTCTGTATTTTGTGATTGCGACTTTCGCAGCGCTGATCCTTTCAGCCCTCGCCCTGGCTGTCCTGAAAGTAAAGGGACTGCCGGTTGCGGCTGTCATTGCAGCGGTCTATGCAGCCGCGTTATACTGTCTGGGGCTGATCGGATGAACTGCCGGAACAGGAAAATCACGGCAGCAGTCTCAGCACTCATTGCAGTGCTCATTGTCTTTGCTGCAGTAGCTCCCTCGATAGTCGGAGAAGCAGAAGAACCGGTTCAGGAAGCACCGGCTCTGGGCTTTGCTGTGACTACAATCATGGTCGTCTTCTTTGTAATGGGAGCAGTCACAGGATATGCGATTCACGAGGCATACGATAAGCTCACTGAGAAAGGAACTGGAGATACAGATTCATATGTCAGGGGAGAAGAGACAAAGGCTGTCGCACAGTCGATATTGAGCGGTCTGGCCTACTACGACAATGCCCTTGCCAACTACTCACAGATCTGGCCGCTGACAAACGAGCACCACATCAGGCAGGCAGAGATCACATCAGCATACAACTGGGGCAAGGATCTGACATATGATCCGAGTTTGATACTCGACTCAAGCGGATTCTACACAAACGCCTCATACATGCTCAGAAATGCCGCTGCCCAGGTCAATTCCCACTTTGATAACCTCAATGAGCGTATCCAGATCTGGAACGGCACAGACACCTACAGGAACATGATGAATGTCGAGATATCATACGGACTCGACAGCATCTCTTCCAAGTCGTCTGCACAGACCTATGTCGGTACTGCTGTCGATGCAACTTCAGCAAAAAATAAGGTCTACATAACCGGAGGAGACATCTGGGTGTTCGGCGGGTCCGCTGTGATTTCCAGCGATGCTGCCAGGCTGACACTCAACGAAGGCCGCAACAGCCTTGATTCAATGTCAGGATTCAGTGAAGGAGTCTATACCCTGCAGTCCGGCAGGTCCTATGCAGGAGGCATTCTGCCGGTTGTTGATGCCAATGCCGCGGCAGTCATGACCTCGCTGGTTCTCAAGGCCGGAAACGATGTGAAACTGGCCAAGCTGACATCTCAGGGAATCATCGTTGATGATGTGGTAAGAGACAAAATCTCAATCACCATCCATCCAGACGGTGCAGAAAGCAAAAGCGTGGACATTACAGAGCTGATGACTGATTACGATGAGCTCCTCAAGACCATCAGGGTCTCGATTACCAAAGCATCCAATGCCGCTGCCACAGTCTGGAACATCTTTGACAAAGCAGGAGAGGCGAATTTCTACCTCACCACTCTGATGATGCCGGATAACTATGACAACATCAGCATCACACAGGAGCAGCAGGAAATACTGACTGTACTGGCTATGGAGCAGCTTAGCGATTACTACAGTAAAAATGATCAGAAGATCAAAACCGGAGACTACAGTTTTTCAAAGGAATCTCTGACGCTGTATGTCCGGGGAGATCTCTACACAAGTACTGGTGATAAGCTCTATGAGAATGTAATCTTCACACCGTTCGTCTATGGCCAGAATTTTAATCTGAATATAGGCAAAAACACTCTGAATCAGCCTGGGATCATGGCTGTATGGTCTACGGAAGGCACACCGCTGTCTTCCTGGAATGCTGCAGCGAACATGAATGATGCCAGTCTGGTCAACATGTCGGAGAACTGCATGCTTGACGTATACGAGATGTACTACGACAATGCCCCGTCTTCATCAGTCAGTCTTGAAGTCACGAAACTCAAACTGATAAATTCCTCTGAGTTTCCGGATCCGGATCCCACAGATTCAGTTCCAGGCGGCGGACTGACGCTTGAACAGATCGTCAAACTGATCTGCATCATCGCAGGCCTGTTGATGATCATCGGCGGCCTGCTTGCGAGATTCAACTGGACGCTGATCATTGCCGGTGCAGTGATAATTATCGGCGGCCTGCTTCTGGCAGGTCCGATATTAGGTTTAGCGAGGTTTCTATGATGGAAGCGGCGGCAGATTTCATCCTCGCTCATTCAGAGGGCCTGCTGGCATTTGCGGCAGTCCTCTCAACTGCACATTTTGCATGGAGGCATAAGTTTGTCAGGCTGGTGGCGGCATTGGCAGCGCTGTTTACAGTTTATGTCCTGCTGGAGGTCTACCCGTGATGAAAGCCGCAGCAGCAGTTGCCGTCATCGCCGTATTGGCAACGGCATTCTTCCTTCAGGCAGATGATGCTGGACAGCAGGAGATCAAGACAGACACCGGCATCGAAGAGACGCTGGTGTCTCACACATACAGCTGGGTCTATGAACGTGAAAGATACGTGCTTACTGCCGAGTTTTCTCAGTCGGAATACCTTGCCGCAAGGGCTGAAAACCGCGGAACCGTCACGCTCAGCTCATATGCAGACTATATTGACTGCCGGTCAGTATCAGCTCTCGCAGAATCCCTGGCAGAATACACGGACGACACACCGGCTTTCATCCTCTCATTCGTTCAAAGCCTGGAGTATATAGATGATTACGAATCGACAGGATACCAGGAGTATCCGAAGTATCCGATTGAAACACTAGTGGATGGAGGAGGAGACTGTGAGGATGTCGCCGCGCTCTATTCATCGCTGATGGGTGCGCTGGGCTATGACACGGCATTGATATACATACCCACTTCAGCAACAACAGCTCATATGGTGTCAGGCATTGCCGGGGACTTTACCGGCGCCGGCCTGTATGACAGCAGCCGCACCAAGTATTTCATCGCCGAGTGCACCGCAAGATGGGAAATCGGCGATGTTCCGCAGGGCGTTGTCTTTGACCCTGAATTATGCTTAGTTTTGAAAGGAGGGCACACTTTGGCCTCAGATAAAATTGTTTCCACAAATCATTTACCAATCGATATAACCGAACTTAGAGAAGACCTGATTTCCGCCGGAGGCATGAGATGATCACTATAGATCCACTCAGTGTCATCTTTGCATGTCTGGCTGCCCTGCTGGGAGTGCTTATCGGCAGAAAGATACAGAGTATCGTAAACTTTGTTTTCCCTGTGGACCCGGTGACGGTGGCTGTGCTGGTGGTACCATGCATAGCTGCAGTATGGGCACAGGCCGCAGGCAGGGGGAGCCTCGCGTTCCTGCTGGTCTGCCTGATCATATTCTACTTCGTTGGATACTACTTCAACGGCCGCCAGGACTACCGCTACCTAGCGAAGCTGGACACTGCCAACAATGAGATTGTCAGATTCAATGTGAGGCCGTGGGTGGTTTATACGAATGAAGACGGGCAGATCTGCAGACAGGATCAGACCTGGAAGGCTCTCTGGATCAAATGGCGCTGGGGCATTCATCATGTCATTCAGGCAAACGGCGATCTTGACGGCAGGATAGAGACGGACTTTAAACCGCTGGTTTATCCACCCATCTACGGCAGGCTGGTCTTTGCAGAATATGTCCACGATTCATATGTCGAATGGACTGTCAAAAGATCTAAAAAGATGGTTGAAAGGAACGGGCAGTATGTACCCAAGAAAGAACTGAAGGTAATGCAGACTGTGACAACCGTCATTCTCGCTGAATCTGCCGACCTTTCGGCTCTGTCTCTGCTGATGAAGCTGCGGGCATTCAACGATCTCAGCCAGAAATATGCAGAGACTGCTGAAGAAAATTACCGCCTGCGGCAGGCAGTGGGATCTCAAAGCCTCTATGCAGCGGCTGAATTCCTGAAACAGCAGGCAGGCTATGATCCGCAGGCCATAGTCCTCGGAAGCATGGGCTACAGCAAGAACAGCGAGGCCATCAAGACTCAGGAGGTGGGACGATGAGGCGCGATTCAGGCCGGAAATTCCTCGGAGTGGATGCACCTTCCATATTCTGCATCACTGCCAAGGAGGCGCATAATGAAGACAAACGCATACTGTCTCCGATACTGGAGCAGACACGTTCGGCATACTCTTTCCTGAAGAGCAGGGCCGATCTGACAGTCCAGGGATTTGAAAATGACGGCGGAACAATCATCCAGGACGATGCAGGCGACATCTTCACGCTGAAAGACACAGTCTTAACATGCTACAAAGACGAGAGCGGTAAAATCTACCGCCATGACCTGCGTCATCCCGCCTCCCAGGCCGCAGAAGCCAGAAAGGTCATAGACGCCGCCAACGCATATCAGAGCAGTGTCTTTTATGAAACAGAGATTCAGACAGTGGAAGCGCTCATAGGCCGTTTCACCAATTTCTCGCCGGAAGAGGGGTGCGGACAATGAGCGAGAGCTGCATAAAACCGACCGGCGATGTCAAAGTAGGAATTCTGTCTTCCGAAGACCATCTTCAATTTATGCTGCAGGGCCAGGTGCTCAACAACATCAAAGACAGCCTGATTTATGATCTGGCCGGCGATGACATTGACATCGCCCGTTTCCAGGAAAAAGAGGGGCATATCATCTTCCCAGATGACGAATGCAAGGATCTTCAGCTCATTCTGGGGAATGACCATCTCTTTACGCAGACACCTCTGGGCGATGATGTTGTGCGGAGGATTTCCATACCGGTAGGGATGGCGGATCGGACGCAGCTCTTGGAAGATGCAATGATCGCCCTCACCGACCGCTACGCTTCGGATGTGGCCAGGAGTGAAGGCTGGTCTGTCATGAGCCGCAATCAGCAGAATTATGATTACCTGATGGGCCTCAACGACTACCTCAAGAGCATAAAGAACGATGTTGTCCTGACCTCAAAAATGCTGTTTTCTCAGACCGCAGACACTGAATCAGACATATCCGGGAGTGATATCTGATGAATTCCCAGTCCGCAGCGGATCTGATGGAACGCATGGAAAAAGTCCGTCTGTATGAGCAGGAGAAGCTGGAGCAGGAATCTGATATCTATTACAGCTTGCGATCCGCAGGAACAGATTACCATATGCGCGGTCCCGCTGATGCTCTGATTGCCCAGAAACCTAAGGCAGACATCACCGATCTGGCACTAGCTATTCTCTTTCCTACGGAAATTCCAGACAAGGAAGTTATCTGGGTACATGCCTGTGTCGTGGGCTGGCCGGGATGCGGTAAAACTGAGCTTTTCATGTGGCTTACCGAGTATGTCTTCAACCTTTACGGCAGGGAAAATGTCAACTACTGCTACTGCAACGATCTGGCGATTGCCATTGACCAGATCGATTCCAGAAAGGTGCAGATGATGATCATCGATGATGCAGCTAAGTGTGCCAGCTCCCTCAATATGATGGACAAGGACAATATGGATGCAGCCGGAATCTTTCAGCAGTTAAGGCATGAGTATGAAGAAGTGTCCGGTCGTAAAGGAGGGATCGTCATCTGTATCTTCGGCTGGCAGCGCTGGACCGAGCTGAGAAAATCATATCGTTCCGGTCATGTAATCATCTTTAAAACCGCCGTGGCTGAGCGCAATGACACAGAATGGATGATCTCCAATCTTGGCGAACGATGGTACAACGAGCTTATGGATATCTCCGGACAGATCCTCATGCGCAACAATCAGGCAAAATCCACCTCGATTGCATTCATTCCCGCGCTTGGGAGCACAAGAGGCGTTGGATATTTCCATTCGGGTCTGTCAACATTGGATGACAGCTACAGGGAGATGCTGGTCCGCGACAGATACACATTCCAGAGAAGGATACCCCAGTCCGAGATTGGAAAATCAACAGAGATTGCTGATTGGGAGATCAGGATGCATGCCATGGAGGCGCAGTGTGCAATCGGCACGGAAGCAGCTGCTGCGAAATATTTCCACCGCCACTATATCGACAAACTGCCGCTGCCCCTGATTGCTTTTGAAGAGAATGTTGACCGCCGGAAGATAGAGTCTCTGATCAAAGACTACCGGGAGATTCTTGCGTACAATTACAGCAGGGAGGGTGGTGAAGATGATGAATGACTGCACATCCGACAGGTGCTCTTTGTGCTCTGCAGAGATGCCGTATAATGTGCTGCAAAAAATCCGCCGCAGTGTCTACGCGCGGGCGTACGCGCGCGCGAGTATAAGGAGCGGTAAAGTCCCTGAAAAACAAGTATTTACACTTTTCGATTTTGAGGGCATTTTTACCCCTAACTTATATTTAAGCGTTTCTGCCGAAAATTACAGGGATGATGCATCCAAGGAGGCACTATGAGATTCCGGAAACCGCCATCTAAATCAGTTGCTGTCAATAAAAAGCATCCTAAAAAAAAGAGAAAGCTGAGCAGTAAGCAGCGGTCTGCACGAAAGAGGAAACGTGAACAGAACGTGCTCTTTGCAAGAGCATGGGCCGACAAACAGGCAGATAACTACTCACGCCGCTATGACAGGGACTTCAAGATTCCGCTGAAGAAGTGACAGCTGCAGATAACCGAATAGAGCAGGAAAGCAGGAGATGAGAACATGTAAAACCAGCTGAGAAAGCATCAGAACAGGATTGCAGCGGGGAAACGTTGAGAAAGAGGTACCATGCCGCAAGAACCAATGACCAGACTATCAAAAACAGGAAACGAGTACATAGACAATCACATCTATATTTTGGGGATCAAACCCCAGAAACCGCAGGAAAAAGCCAAGTCTACTGCACCAGCAGTTAAACAGGCAGCTAAAAAACCAGCAAAGAAGACAAGCGCCAAGAAAACATCAAAGACTGCATCCAAACCTCCTGTCAAAAAGAAACCGGCCAACAGCGGTTTTCAGACAGCCGTAGGCACCAAGACGATCAAAGGAGTTAAGATACCCGTCACAGCAGACGGATATGTGCCTCAGAATGTGGTAGATAAGTTCCAGGCCGGCAGGAGTAAAAATGCAAGAACCGCTGACGGCTCTTTCGATGCCAAGAATACTTTTACCATGCCTATTACACCAGAGGAATTCTACAAATGGACGAACAGACCCGGATCGTATGATGTGAAGGGGCAGGATACAAGAACCAGATCTGCCGCAGGCAATAAGACTGCTGCCAGTACAGGTTCAAAATCACGGTCTCCAGTTTCCGGACAGTCAACGCTGATGTATCCCGAGCAGAAGAAAAAAGTGACGCTGAGAATACGCAGAGACGGGAAAACCGAGGACTACAGCGGAAAATCTGTAAAGACGATTATACAGAGAGAGTTCGGCAGATCAAACCGGATAAGGCTGCTGCCGAATTATAGTGACAATTCCCCAGAATATTTCACAATCGGGGAATGGATGCCAGATTATCATGCCAACAATGTGCTTGGTGTAGTCTACGATGTAGAAGTAGACGATGTATCACTGTCTAAGCAGAAAGCAAGGAAGCTTATAAAATCTGAAATGGAAGATAAATAACGATAAAAACTAGCTGAGAAAGCATCAGAACAGGATTGCAGCGGGGAAATGTTGAGAAAGAGGTAGTATGTCACCGACAAAATCACGAAAAACCACCAAACCAAATACTAAGACAAGAAAGGCAGAATGCTCATGCGGCAGATCCAAGCTGAACGCAGTGTCAGCATCTGCAAAGAAGCCCAAGAAGGAGTCAGCTGGAAAGAAAATTGCAAAAACAAGAGCAAGGAATAAAAAGAGGCTGGAAATTGTTGATAATCTGAGGGCAAAGGCAGATTATGCCTATAGGGAAAATGCCCCTCGTACACTAAGCTGGCATCCGGACATAGTAATAACGGAAGAAGATCTGATTCTGGATCCCTTCAGAGAGAAGTACAAATTAAGCGTTAATGTGCCAAACGAAGCAGTGATCAAGAAGCTGTCCGATAAGGAATTTTCAGAGTATCTTGCAGGGATGCGCGAAGTTATCCATCAAGTCAAGAACCCGGACGAATATCATTGCTATGACATTCTGATGCCAAACAACAAGACGGCAAAGGTAAGGAGGGTCTGATTTGCCCCAGGCGGGATTTGAAAGGATAGTCCTCTCCAACGGAAAGGAGGCCAACATCCCTGTAGACAAAGACGGATATGTCCCGGTAGAATCTTTGATCAAAAGATTCAACTTTGTTGTGGAGCAGGGACATGTCAGAAACAGGCCGAAAGACTACGATGAACATGCATCAGTGGTTCTGCCGATAAAGATGACCCCCAGGGAAGCAGCTGCCTGGTGGGTATCCCCCAACAGCTATGATGTTGAGTATATAGATGCTCCTGGCAAAGCGCATTACAATGTAAGCGGTATAAAAGACCAGGATCTGCAGGGTGTGCACAAGAAAATCGGCATTGTCTGCCCTCCGCATATGGAAAAAGAAGTGCGGACCCTGATAAACGAAGCCTATCCCAAGAGCGAGCTGAAAAAACTAGTTGCTGACGGCCCCATCACGGTGACCGTCAGGCCTCTTGAGGAATCTGCAGGAGACTACTGGAAGAACAAGATCAATCTGGATATGGAGCACGGCCTCAACAACAGTACTGTTGTTCACGAAGGCCTGCATCACATGCGCATGGTAGATAAGGACCGCAGAGGACCGATTACGCGCGCGCAGGATATCAAAGATAAAAATTCCATGGTGATTGAGGAATCCTGTACCGTGGCAGAGCAGATGGCCAGAGGCAAAGACCCTTCGAGCGGATATTATCAATTTGTTCAGATCTTTGATGAGAATAAAAAAAGATGGAGATATCCAACTGAAAAAGAAGCTCTGGATATGATGAGGGAAGACCGGGCTCTCTTCACTAAAGGCACCAATAAACCGCTCTCGGGAAGAGATGCAATTGAGTCTGTTGAGCAAAACTGGTCCAGGAGCAACATTTCAAGACTGAAGCTGCCTGGAACGAAGAGTGCCATTTCAGCAATGTCAGCCGTTACAGGATCGATTAAAGCTCCGACAAAGCCCCGTGCTGCACAGGGCAGATCCAATAAATCCAAGTCTGCAGCAGCAAAGAAGAAACCGGCCCTTTCTGAAAAGAAACACACTCCCAAAAAACAGGCAGCCAAGAAGAAAACATCAGGAAGGACTAGCAGAGGAAAGCAGACCCGGAGGAAATGATCATGCCTCCAAAAAGGTCAGCCGAAGAATACAAGAAAGATCTGCCAGAGTGGTGAAATGTCAAAGTGCACCCGTGTCTCAGCAGGCGGCAGATCGTACTGCATTCCGACTGAAAACAGCATCGTGCCGGATGACATGCTGGTAGCCCGCCTGCTTTCAGCAGGCCGTGCAGGGAATGATACTGCAAAGACATCTGTCAAGATTATTAAGAGGCCTTTTACGGCTGAGAAAATCGCAGGATGGTGGGACAACCCCGGATCTGCAGATCTCGAAGATATCGATACTGCAGATGCAAAATACATCACCGAAACGGGCATCGGCATCGTAGGGACACCTAGTGAGATCAGACAGATCAAAAAGGCCATCTCCGGCTCATTCACCAAAACAGAGCAGAAAGAGATGGCCGATGCAGGGACTGTTTTTTCAGTGAGGGATCTCCCTGAAGGGATTTCTGCTCAGTATACCGGATCCAGAGGCGTGCATTTCATCATCTGCGACCCAGAGCATATTTCTGAAAATGAACCGGTTGTTCACGAGTCAGTGCATCTTCTGAGGATGATAGACAATGGGAGAAAGGGACTGCTGAAGACAAAGAACCGAAGCCGAAGGTCAGTTTTCGTTGCCTATGAAGATCTTGCGGCAGAGGAGGCTCTGACAACTGCAGAGACAATTGCCAGATTTCCAGGTTCTCCCGGGCTTTCTTACTACACTTACATCCGCGGAGATCCGAGAAAGCTTGTAGAAGATGACCGCAGAAAGCTCAAAGGCGGACAGAAGGGAAAGAAGGCATTGCAGGCGGTAGAGGAAAACTGGAACAGCCTGAACATCAGAAAACTGAATCTGGGATACGGAACAGCTGAAAAATCAATTAAAAGAGGTAATAAAAATGACATGCAAATCAAAAGCATCAGCAAAAGGAACAAATCAAAAAAGAAAAACAGGCGCTGAGAGAGGCGTCAGAAATGTAGCCTATCCAGAGCTGGCCGGTGAAGGTGAAAAAGGTACAGTCATTGTACCGGCAAGCAAAGTAAAGGCGGTGCGGGGAAAGTATCAAAGCTCAGATACCAAAGCAACAGTCACCGACAGCGGAATTGTTGTTCTCAGTCCCAACGCTGGTAAGAACATTGATGCTGCTCTGAATCTACACGAAAACAACAAAAAACGATACCCGAAAGGCCGTTCCAAGAAGGTGATGATCAATCCCAATGAATCAAAGGTCATTGAGATTGAACCGGGTGTTGTGTATGTAACCATGGAGGTGTCAGCAACCCCGACATACACAGCAAATGTATATAAAAAATCGAAGAAAGGCAGGTGGAAAAAATATCCTTTCAGCAAGTCGGTAGCTAAGTCGATCAAGAAAAAGGGAATAGTTAAAATCTGAGGTACCATGAAACGCATTGTATGGATAGTGGCGATTCTGACAATCGTCACTGTCTTTTTTCTTGCAATTACCGGCGTAACCAGCATTGATTCTCTTGCCGCACTCTATGAATCTGAAGGATTTTTTCCTTTTGCAGCGGTTGCCTTCAACCTGACAGTGATATTTGTCTGCTGGACGATAAAGAGCTGGGAGGTTATGCAGGTGTTGGCAGTGATCGATTTGTTGTTGACTATGTACGCACTTTTTGAGGGGGCCGCAGTTCTTTGAAACAAGTGGATTCTAGGAAAAAATTATTAAATCCAGCAGAAAAGACTCGATCACATAAAGACGCTAAAAACTATGTCGTTCTTATCGATGAGTCTGGAGATCTGGGGAAATCTCCAATGTCTGATCCATATCTGGTATTTGCAGCCAGTGTCACAGACAAACCAGAAGAATATGTTAGAATTGCTGGTTCACAACCTCAGAACAGCAGTAAATACAATAAAGCCGGCTCTGAGCTTAAATTCAACAGGTCATCCCGTAAAGTAAGAATGGAAATATTGGATGAGATCTCTAAATTAGATCCGGATATCTATGCAGCCGCTGTCTTAAAATCAAGCCCCCGGTGGGGAGAAAAAGGAAAAATGTACAGAAAGGCTCTGAGTGAGTTTGCTGAGTTTATACTTGAGGATTCAGACGACAAGCAGTACTATTTCTTGCTGGATGAGCATACAGCAATAAGTCCAGAAAAGGATCCAGATTTAGGATGCAGAATATGCAGAAGAGCAGCATCTAAAAAGAAAAAAACCATCGGTTGTCAGATAGTAAGCTCTAAAGATACGAAATCTCTCCAAACGCACGATTTTGTTGTTGGCGCGATCGGCAGCGCATATAATAAAAATGACGACAGATATGTTAAAAAACTTAAAAAAATCAAGTATAAAGAAGGTGAAGCCTACGCGGCGAAACCAAATAAATGATAGGTGCACAGGCATCCCCAGATCCGTAGAGAAACGGATCTGATTAAGCTCCTAACATCCCTTATAAGCCATAAACGACCAGCGATCTCGGAGCGGATGCGTAAGATTCTAATCAAGACTCGGGTATTTAAGATTATTCTAAAGAACGCCTCCCAGATATGCTCTCTTAAGGAGGCTTTAGAAAGAGATTCGTATCAATTATGAGATCTTCCGGAAAAAGATTTAAAAAACACAAGATTAAGGGATTCAAAACTATTTTAAGCATCAAAAGCAATCATGTATTATAAGGAGGCCGGAACATCTCCCCTGAGGGAGATGGAGACATAAAGTCTCAGAGTTTGCTTTGAGTTTTACCAGAACTCAAAGCTTGATAATGAACTCCACTTTCACGGAGTTTACTATCAATTGGACTTTGATAGTGAGGCTTATATTTTCACCTATTTTACAATCGTAGAATGGATGCCAAAATATCACGCTAATAGTGTGCTTGGTATAGTCTGCGATGTAGAACTGGACGGTGTATCGCTGTCCCAGGAGGAGGCAAGGGAGCTTGTAGACTCTGAAATGGGAGATATAGATGACTACTGATCATTAACTATGTCTGTGAAGGCGCTGCTATGAACCACCTCATAACCTACAAAGGCAAAACCAAATGCATTTCTGACTGGGCAAAAGAATTCGGTCTAAGTCGCTCTACCTTCCGTGGTCGTCTTGCCCGCGACTGGCCGATGGAACGAATCGAGAGCGAAGCGATACATGTCAGAATGGGACGGGAACAGAAGCTCATAGGCTACAAAGGTCAGTATAAGACAATGAGAGAATGGGCTGAGGAGTTTGGTCTGAATTATGATACATTTAGGCGGCGCTTTAGGTCCGGCTGGTCGATAAAAGAGATTGAGAGCACGCCAGCGGTCGCCAGGGCTCAGAAACTCATATCATACAAAGGTAAAAAACAGAATGCTTCTGAATGGGCGAAAGAGTTCGGACTAAGCTTCGAAACCTTTTACGGTCGCCGTGAGTTAGGATGGTCGATGGAACGAATAGAAAGTGAAGCAGTACAGTATTCACGATGCAAACTCATCACATATAAAGGTAAAACTCAGAGCAGTAAACAGTGGGCTGAAGAATTCGGACTTGATGAGAATACTTTCCGCTACAGATACTGGTCTGGATGGTCTATGGAAGAGATTGAGAAAACTTCGCCTGGAGAGAAAAACACATACCAGAAAACAAGAAAATGCAGACAATGACGGGAGATTATTGAAATTTTTTCATCAAAATATAATTCATCGCAGAAATATCAGTTATAAATATATAGATCTCAATCATCAAAATGATATGATGCCTCTTGATCAGGAACTGATGCTTTCTAAGGCTGACTACATAGACAAAATCATCCACGGCGATTGTTTAGAGATTATGAAGCGTATGCCAGATGAATCCGTTGATATTATATTAACATCGCCACCATACAATCTTAAAAACTCTACTGGAAATGGAATGAAAGATGGTAGATGCGGAAAGTGGGCAAATGCAGCATTACAAAATGGCTACGAGTCCCATTCAGATGATTTACCTCATGAAGAATATGTTGCCTGGCAGAAAGATTGTCTGAGAGAGATGATGAGGCTCATACCAGACAATGGAGCAATATTTTACAATCATAAATGGAGAGTCCAGGGAGGATTGCTTCAGGATAGGTCAGACATTGTTTCACAATTTCCTGTAAGACAGATTATAATATGGAAAAGAAGCGGCGGGATAAATTTCAATTCTGGTTACTTTTTACCAACATATGAAGTCATATATTTGATAGCAAAAAAGAACTTTAAATTAGCTCCCAAAGCTAATGCATATGGAGATGTGTGGGACATTAAACAGGAATTCCATAACAAACATCCTGCTCCATTTCCCTTAGAGCTTGCTAAACGTGTGATATCCTCAACTACCGCTGAAATCGTATTGGATCCATTTATGGGATCTGGAACCACTGCATTAGCCGCAAAAACCCTCGATCGGCATTATGTAGGAATTGAATTGTCAAAGGAATATTGTAAAATGGCTGAAGACAGGTTAACGCAGTCTGTTGATTTTTACGCACTATCATCACACTGTGGGAATGAAAACAGCGGTTGTGAATACAATGACACTATACTCAAAAGATGAACTGATTGCAAAATTTATTGAACTGTCTGAGAAAGGGTGGGTAAAGAATAGGCGAATGGGCAATTCAGGTGGTGTGGGAAACACCTTGGAAGACTATTTGGGCATTGAAGAAAATAATTTACCGATACCTAATGCTGCAGAATGGGAACTCAAAGCTCAGCGTAAAAATACAACTTCATTAGTGACATTATTTCATTCAGAACCTTCCCCGAGGGCGCTTAAATTTGTACCTTGTGTACTGCTTCCGCATTATGGTTGGCAACATAAAGAAGCCGGTCGAAAATATCCTGAAACTGAAATGAGTTTTAGACAGACGATTACCTGCAAGTATAGTGATAGGGGATTTTGTGTAAAGGTGGATCGAGACGCAGAAAAGATACTGATTGTTTTCAACCCTTTGGAAGTGGATCCCAAACATAGTGATTGGCTAAATCAGGTCTATCAAAATATCGATTCGGGCTGCACCAATATCTGTACGATGCAGCCATACTGGGGTTTCAGAGATCTAAGTTGTAAAGCTGGAGGGAAACTTCTGAACTGCTTTTATGTGCAGGCAGATGTGAAAAGGGAAGAGGGTGAAGAGTATTATTGGTATAACTCTGTAAAAATTCTTCAAAACTTTAGCTTTAAAGGCTTTTTAGATGCGTTAGAATCAAATAACATATATATCGATTTTGACGCACGAAGCGGTCACAATCATGGAACAAAATTTAGGATGAGTGAGAGTGCATGGCCACTGGTGTACGAGAAAATAACACCCATCATTCAAGATGGAGAAGTTCTTCGCACATCATATTGAAATCGGACAACCTCATCCTATGGAACGATCATGTTTCAAACTTGGAGTACTAAAGTATCATGAATCTGCCATACGATACTTTAGTATGCCTTTTTCATTTTGGACGACCTCAGCTCTTCTTATCATTCAGAGGGAATCCACAGGACTTACAAAACGCATCTCCACCTTCGATTTCCATTCCGCAGTTGGGGCAAAATCTAGATGTCGCGTCATGTTCTGTTCTAGTATTCTTCTTTTTCCGTGCCCAAGCATATATGAGACCTGATGCCACAGAAGCCGCTATCAGTACAATTACGACATATATCATGGACTTTCCTTCGCTACCAAGATTGTCCAGAGCGTTCGTTACCTCAGTTCCCATTGGGCATAGAGTTTAGAGTCGGACGCTCCTACTTTGTACAGAGAACCGGCCTTGTAGCTGATCCCCGAACCGTCTTCCTTTGTGTTCCAGCCTTTGAAAACATATCCGCTTTTTGTTGGTTCAGTCAAAGGGAGCGTAAGATCCGAACCATATTTTGCAGTAACAGGCGAATAATTGAATGACCCACCAGTTACTTTGCTTCCGCCTTTTGTATCCAATGCAACTTTGTAATAATTAGCATCCCATATTGCATAGAGAGTTGTGTCTTTCTCTACCCAGTAAGCACTACCTCCAAGCGTATATCCATAGCTTCCGTCCGCTTTGTCGCTCCACCCTACGAATTTGTATCCTTCTCTTGAAAAAGTATCATCAGTTGGAAGAACAATGGTTGTACCTGTGTAGCCTGTCATAACAGAAACAACTTTTCCGATCCCCCCATTAAGGCTGAACGAAACCGTACAGACCTTCGGTTTCCACTGGGCATATAAAGTCAAGTCTTTGTCGTAATTGAATTTTGATCCGACAGTATAGGTGTTTCCCAAACCGTCAGCCCTAGTGTTCCACCCGTTGAATGTATAACCATCCCTATGAATTGCACGCCCATCGTCTATTTCAGTATAGTGCAGGATATCGGAGGTTGTAGTGTATATTGAGTTCATATAAAATCCCGTATATGTGAAATATCCCCCGTTTGCGTTGTAGGTAAGGGTGTGCTGTGGCAGAATGTTAACAGACAATGCAATTTCATCATCTGTCAGATTATTTTGATCGTCTGGCTCACATACGAGTGAAAATACAATCACTGAAATTAATGCAATAAACATCGCTGAAAAAAGCATCGCATATCTAAATTTCAAATCGCTCACCGATCGTGCATATATATTTTAGGTAATAAAGATTGTCCATGGAATATGAATATATTATAAATCATCAAGTGTTCATATGATTGATTATAACCCATAGAATTTTAGTTTTTAGAACATCATTAAACCATGCTGGACCAAACGTGTTTGTATATCATTCATCCATCAGAAAAAAAGAAAGGGGTTTGTACACTACAATCTTCTTTGTCTTTTTACTTAAGCCATTTCTTAATATCTTTTTAATTCCTTAAACCAGCAGCTAATTCTTGGACGAATGGATACTCACTTTACTGATCGAGATCTATCTGCTCGTGCTCAACAAGATAATTTTTCTGTTACCGTAGAAGCTGTTCTTCTATCACCAACTAAAGATCTAGTTCATAGGTGAGAATATACTGGTGCAGTACAAACTTCAATGGGCTGGGATTATGTTATATCAATTATTAGATGGAGTTATTAGCATTCATTATCACATTCTCAATGGAATTACATAGTTTTGAATTCTGTACAAAAGTGCTCAACAATCGGTAATTCATATCGATAATCATCTTTCTTAAATTCACTCAAGTCTTGACGGCTATCATTATCTTCCACCAAGAGGATACGAACTTCATTCTCTTTCGAATACTCTTCACTTTTCAGATATATCCCTAAATACATGAGATATGAAACCATTAATCCAATTGCTGTTTTTTTATCTTCATCGGACATCGCCCTTTTGAATTTTAAATATGCATGATCTACAATAAGTTTTACCAGAGCTCTTTTATCTTGTTCATTATAAATTATGGGAACAATTTCAAGATATTGCGGATAGAATTGTTCTCCTAGATCTTTAGCATTTATCGTTATTCTACATCCTATAGGGTTATTCCTTTTAGCATAAGTTGATATAAGATACTCAGAATGTTCATCAAAACTGCATGAAAATACAAAAAATCGTGAGATGTCTGAAAATCTGTTATTTTGCAGGTCTGATGAGATATATTGATCAAGATATTCATCTTGACATATCTGATAAGCATATCGTTTAAAATCATCAGAGTATTCATCCATGCTTATCATCTCGTTTAAAATGTTGAATACATTTCGTTGTTCAGTGTTATCAGCTAACAATCTGCTGTCTCTAAAATGAATAACTTTTGAATCTATAATTTTTATTGCTGAGTCTAATGATGTATAATGGTATACGATCTCTGGATATTTGTTATAGACTCGTTTTACTAGCTCTGCAATTAATATTCTGTCATCACCATCTAGATCATCGACCAGAAACTTATCAGACATCCAGCCAGCATTTGTGTTAAAATCTATATATAATTAATGATCTTAATTATTAATCAGTCTTCATAGCTGACCATAACATCAGGGTCGTAGTCTTTAGTCTCAAAGTTCATGGCTTTGATATCAAACACACAGACTTCAGGTAATTCTAAGATACCCTTATCTGTTTCACAGAATTTGTATGGTGTATACCATATTAAAAAATCAATATCTGAATTGATTATTGGTTCTAAGAATGCCTTATCACGCCAGTGCTCATGTGGTCTTCCTAAGATAAGATCGCCTTCATGCAATTCAATATCTGCATCTGCTAGATTTTCTGGTTTGATATACGCAGAGGACTCATCGAAGACAAAAAATATCATCTTGTGCCCCGGGTGATTCTTTCGATAATTTTCAATTTTACTTTTATGATCTTCTATAACTCGGATAAAGCTGTCTAAATAAAACTTAAAATTATGATCCTCCTTAGTAGGAAGATCTGTAATTGCGTTTATGATGAGTATTTGTGGGAGTACATTCATCGTTTTCAATTCTTTACGTAACTCACTGCACTTTGCATTTGTTGGATTAGTGTATTTTCCTTTTTCATTTAAACGTGTGTGATCATCCACCCTCATTACTTCCATCATAGAGCAGAATTCATCACAAAAGAAATCTGGAGGAAGGTCTGATTTGCTAGAGCTATTGGTCCATCTATTCCAGTTGTTTATCTCATGAATCTGTTTAAATACATTTTCAGCCGCCTTGGATTCAAAGGGAAAGAATACTTTTGAGTTTTCTACTCCTTGAAAACATTCAATAATAAAACATTCATTATCAAAAGAGTCCATCATTCTCACTCAGCTAACATGTGATCTAACTAATGATATATTTAATGATTTAGCGTTTTTAGACAAATATTTGTGATTGAAAAAAACTTTACATGAATATGAGAACCTTAAGCGATTTACAACAATTATTGAGTGAAAAAAATCATCTAATGCTTCGTAACGATAAAATCAATACATGATTTATATATCCAACGTTCTAGAGTATTATTAATGCCATGATGGCTTACTTTGCAACCCCTTGATATATTGGCAAGGTATTATACATTTTTTCAAAAGATCAGTAGATGTGAATAACTCAAAAGCATCATTTTTTATAACTCCGCATTCTACATTGCCTATACTGTATTTTTTGAATATATAACGACCCTGAAAGTTTATTTAGTAACTTATCTGGAGCAGTAATTTATGAATTTGGATCATATAAAACAGACGTTATACTCAAGATCCTGATCATCTGAACTCTGATATTTCTCAACAAAAGCAACATATGTAAAAAATAAAAAGAATGAATTAGTAGGGATTTATACTTTAAAGAAAATTGCTAAAGTAGCTTCGCTAGTAGATATTAAAAAAACTAAGAAAGACATTTACTATAATGGTAAAATGAATAATAATAACTTAAATCTTTTATATTCATTAACTGAAGATTTAAGAAATCAAAATATTTCTCTATCACAATATAAATGTCTTGGTAAAAATAATGAAGAAACTTATTTTTTAGTTAAAATTAATATTGAAGATACTAATCTTACATTAAATAATTTTCAGCAATTAAACAAAGAAGATAATTCATATAAAAAAACTATTAATGTATTAAATAAATACCATAAAAAGATTGTACATGGTAAACATCAGGCTTTAACTAATGCAATATTATCTGAATTAAAGCCAATAGATTATATTATGGTTATTATTGAATTTACGCTACTTGTTGCAACAATCGTTACAACTTTAATTAAAAACCCTGTTGATAATAATACTAATAATTGTGCTGATTCATTTAATTCATTAAGTATCTTATTACTTTCAATATTTGTGGTTTTGCTTCAATCTGTTAAAACAATCATTAAGAAAATTAATAAAGGGTTAGAATTTAAAAAAGATTGCAACCTAACAACTACTATAGAAGGCGAATCAAAACAAGACATTATTAATAAAATAGTCAATCCTAAAACTTTCAGTAAGAAGTATAAAGACTATCAAGTAATGAATTTCGCAAATTCTAAAAAAGATGAAGCTTTTATTTATTCAGAAAAGCAAAACAAAACTCTAGAACAAAACACAGCTAAATTGAAAATTAATTTAGAAAAAGATAAAATAGACTTAACTAATGATTCTAGAAAAGCTTTAGCTTATATTGTTTCAGATAAATTAGAAAATGATAAATCAATTTTTAATGGCAAATTACTTGGAATTAATTCTGATCTAAATTTTGATACATTAAATTGCGTAAATATAAAAACAGTTCGATACCATAGTTATGTTTCAACTGATGAAATGATATTTAAAAATATTTGTACACCAAATGAACCAACTAAAGTAATAAGTGGTCAAAAATTAACTTTGAATCCTCTAACTAATGGTTTAAGAGACATCGAAAATAGTTACTTAACTAACCTAATAGGAATTAATATTATGGTAGAACTTGATGTGAATGGTGAAATATATTATATAGTAAACTTACAAAGTATTTATAATGATGTAAATGGTAGTACCTTTGTTCCATCTGCTTCAGGTTCAATTGATATAAACGATTATTTAAAGAATAAAAATGATGAAAATTTTACTTTTAAAGAGTTATTAAAATATGCAATGTATCGTGAATTAAGTGAAGAAAGTTACATTTTTATTAATAAAGACAATACCAATAATTTAAATTTAAATGTAACAAATTTCAAAGTATTAGGATTTGCAAGATTAGCAAGTAAAGCTGGTAAACCAGATTTTTTTGGAAAAGTACAAATTAAATTAAATTCAGTAGAAGAAATAACTAAAATTTTAAATAATTATGACTTATACCAAAATAAATATTTAGGCTCTAAAACCAATGAACTTGAAACAATGCAAATGGTAATTATTTCAAAACATGATTTGTTTAATGCAAAGATTGAAGAAGTTAATCAATCACCACAATTACAATACTTAATATATTTATTAAAAAATGAAACAACAAGTAAGGAGTAAGAAAATGAAAATACTTATGATAAACGGTAGTCCAAGACTTAATGGCAATACCACAATAGCATTGGATGAAATGAAAAAAGTATTTGAAGAAGAAGGTATTACAGTTGAAATAGAACAAGTTGGAACAAAAGATATAAGAGGATGCATTGCTTGTGGAACTTGTCACAAAACAGGAAAGTGCGCATTTAATGACATTGTAAATGAATTAGCCGTAAAATTAAAAGAAGCAGATGGATTGGTAATTGCAAGCCCCGTTTATTATGCTTCAGCTAATGGTTCACTTATTTCTTTATTAGATCGTCTATTCTACAGCAATCAAGCGGATTTAACTATGAAGGTTGGCGCAAGCGTAGCAGTTGCAAGACGTGGAGGAGCATCATCAACATTTGATGAGTTAAACAAATACTTCACAATAAGTGGTATGCCAATTGCTTCAAGCTATTACTGGAATAGTGTACATGGCCGTGATTTAGGAGAAGCTACTTTTGACAAAGAAGGCTTATACAATATGCGAATGCTTGCTAAAAACATGATTTTTCTAATGAAATCAATTGAACTTGGCAAAGAAAAATATGACCTTCCTAAAAAAGAAAAAAGAGAAGTAACCAATTTTATTAGATAAAATAAAAAAGTAAAATGATACTGTATCCCAAAAGGGTATAGTATCATTTATATTTTATAAATATCATAAATGTTTAACAACTGCTTCACCTAGTCTTGCGGCAATAGGTAAACCACCCATATACGTTTGCCAATACGTTATATAACGCATATTTTTAATATTTTTGATTTTTGAAGAAAGCTTTTTGATTGATCCTTTTTTCTTAAATACAAATCCCATATAAGACCCATAGTAAGTATTAAAATAACTATTATAAGTAACAGGTGTCCAAGAATCTAATAAATGCAAATTGTCTTTTAAATTAGGTAATTTATTTAATAATGCAGAAGTTAGATTTGTGGTAGTATTTTCTTTAACGATTTTGTATTCTTCTTTATTGTTTGTGTATAGAGCTTGCCAGTATTCAATATCTTCCATATTTTGAACGATAAAAAGTTGTACTACTTTTTTGTCTTTATCTTTATATAAATAAGAATAATCTTTTATTAATAATCTAGTTATGGTATGTTTTCCAACTAAGGTTGGTTCAATTTCTATAACCGAAGTTTCAGTTATATCAGGAGTATCTTGATTTATTAAATATGCTGTATGAAAACTTGATACAATTTCATTTTTCTTTTTATCCAAGAATTTGTTTTTTAAATCTTTTGGTATGTAACTATTATCAATAAGATTGTTAAATAAGAACATTGGATCAATGGTTGAAATTAGAAAATCACCTTCAAATTTTTGATTGTTTGCAGTGATTGATTTAAAACTATTATTGGTAATTTCAATATTTGTAACATTACTATTATAATGAATTATACCGCCTAAGTTAATAAATTTTTTGGCTATATTATTTGCAAATTCTTTTGAACCTTTTTCATATACTTTACCATTACCACTAGCAAAAGTAGCATAAGCACAAATAAGCGATAATGATGAGTATTCAGCTGGAAAATAATCAGTAAATAAACGTTGTAATAAGGGATGTTTAAACTTTTTAGATAATTCTCCGAGTGAGAGTTTATGATAATATAAATAATTTTTTAAATAGCCTTTTGCAACAACAAAAGGAGTACAAATAAAATTATTGATTTGATTAGCTTTTACTAATTCCTCTATTGCGTCAACAAACCTGCTGGTTTCTTCAGCGTCAGCAGAAGATAAATCTAACATTTCTTTTCGCAACTTTTTAGTGTCTGTTGATAATGCTATTTCATTATTATCATAAACTGATTTATAAAAGTATTCTCCTTGATATAAGTTACTCGTTTCTGATATGGCACCTAGTTTTTTCCATAATTTAAAACCTTTGGTATGTTGATTAGTGCCTGTTAACCAGTGCATACAGTTATCTATATAATAACCTTCTCTAAACCAACCAGTGCAACAACCACCTGGAAAGTCGTTTTTTTCAAAAATTTCAACGTTGTATCCTTTTAATAGCGCATGTATACCTGTACTTAAACCAGTAATACCTGCACCAATTACTAATAAGCTTTTATTATTCTTTTTAATAAAAATCACCTCTTTATATTATTTACTTGAATAACAACTTAATACTAGTATAATAATAAAACTTATAAAAAATGTTGAAAAAGCTGATTAGAGGTGCTATAATATAGTTAGTTAGGAAAAAACAGAATTAATAAAAAAGAGGTGTTAAAATATGCTAGTTCTATTTGCATTTTTTTGGTTTTTCTATTTTCTTGTCATGAAACAAAAATAAAGAAATAGGGTAACAAAACCCTTATTTTTTTACGAAACATAATAAATCTAGTATTAATAATCAAATAATTAATAAATTTTTAAAAAATTTGTAAAAAAAGCGGACAAAAAAAGCCTTTGTGTCGTATAAATATATAGAAGAAGAAAAATTAGATTTTTTATTTTGTCTCCCCAAGTCATTTTTAATCTATTTATCTTCTTCAACTTGTCAATGTTTGTCAATTTCCATTTTTGAATCTAATTAAGATCAAGTATTACTTGACATATGCTTTTTCTATCTTTAGCATTATAGATTCATCCATAAATAACAATCTTTTTTTCAATATTTTTCTAAAACATTGACAGTATTAATCCGTGTATTGTTACACGGATTTTTTTATGGTTAATTTTTAAGTAAATTGAATTGTTTAAGTTAGCAATAAATTGGAAAAAATATTCAAAATATTGTAAAATATTGTGAAGGAGATGAGAGAATAGGATATGAAGTATAAAGTAGTTGGGTGGACTGATTATGATTATAATGGCTTCAAAGAAATGCCAAGTTTTAATATGCATGCCTATATGACCTTAGTAAGAGAAATAAGAGAAAAAGGTTATAGAATCTCAGGCTATGATCATCAAGAACGTGGATGGGTACCAGTTTTTAACACAGGTGAAATTGTGCGAATGACCCAACGAGGATGGGGTGGACTTATGGCTGATGCTCTTCAATTTGAACAAGAAAATGGTTATGAGTACTCTATATATGGTGTAGGTGGCGAAGTAATGGGATTTAATTCTGATACAATTTATGGCCCCGAAGATACTGAATTGCCAAAGATTGAAGATATTTGTGACTATTATAAAGTTATGTTACTTAAGAAAACATACGAAAGTTTAAAAAGTGGTAATAATATTTTAAGGTTTTTTGTAACTTATGAATTATCACATACCGATCCTCATGATAGATTATTGTTACAATATCGTGATCAAATAATTGAAACCGAAATTTTGGAATCTCTTGTTGTTGAATATGGCAAAGAAAATGAAACTAAAATTTTAAATTATTGTAAGAACTATAAATATGATGAAAATAGTAATGAAGAGAGAATAATTTCTATTATCGATCCTGACCATCCTTTTGATTCAAAAGCAGAAAGAAGAGGATTAATAGTAAGAGTAGTAAAGGAATATTGTGAAAATGTCTAAGAAGGAAAGTTATATCGAAACATGGTTTAAAATTATTATAAGCGAAGAATTCCCTGAAATTAATGATGAATTGCTAGAAAAGTACTCTAACATAAAAGAAAAAATATTTTTTGAAAATCAAAATGCATCAAAGGAGTTAATGATGCATTTAGAAAGCCAAATAGTCCCCGCAATCGCTATGTATCAAACACTAATTTCGCATATGGAAGAAGAAAAACTATACAATTTAATTCATGAAATAGTTCACACACATGCAATTGAAAAGCGTAAGAGTTTCGAAAAAATCTTAAAAATTCCATTTATGTATAGTCTTGTACCAACAATTTTTAGAAAAGTTGCCAATAAATCTTTTAATGAAAATGCAGGATTCAAGAAAAAAGATATAAGTGTAAGCAAAAAGATTTGGCGAATTGACATGATTAAGTGTCCATATAAAGATTTTATGACTAAATATAATTGTCCAAATCTTTGTCAATGCTTTTGTGTTAGTGATGATACCGTATATGAAGGCCTACATAAGAATTTAATATGGGAGCGAACTAAAACATTAGGTAGAGGAAACGACTGTTGTGACTTCTGTATAAAATTAAAAAATAATTAACAAGGGAAATAGCATAGTATGTTGAAAAATTTAAAGAAAGCTTTTGAAATATCTGTGCCATTTGGTATTGTGTTTGTAGCATTAATTGTAATTTGTTGTGTATTAATAATTATAGCAATGTGGAAAATCTTTGAAAAAGCTAATCTTCCAGGTTATTATGCTGTAATACCGGTATACAACGTATATGTTTTGTTTAAACTTGTTTGGAATGAATTCAATTTTTATTTTTCAGTAGTGTTATTGATTCTGTCAACTATACTTGATTTAGTTTTTGAAGAAATTCCTAATGTATTTATTTTGGTTGTTAGTTTAACAATATCAATTGTATCACTTATTCATACAATTGAATTATGTAATAGGATATCTCATAGTTTTAATCATAAAGTAGGATATACTATTGGATTATTATTTTTACCTGCTGTTTTCCTACTGATACTTGGATTAAAAAGTGATGAGTATAAAAAAGTAGAAAAAAGGGTATAAATAGTAGAAGAATAAGATATTATATAATAAGGAGTGAAAAAGAATGTTTACAAAATTAAAGAGTAAATTTAGTGAAATTGTGGTAGTTTTAGCTAGTGTTGCAACTTTCTTTATAGGTGTAGCATTAATAGATAGAATATTTACAAGTAATTACAATACAGGTGTTGTATTTGATATAATTACTTATGGATTAATGATTGCATCATCAATTATGTTAATTGTTCTTGGAGTAAAAAAAGAACTATCTAAGAGTGATATAACAATACCTGTAATCTTACTATTTAGTAGTTATGTAATTAATTACGTATATGCTATTATAAGTAATGATTTTGTTGGTGCTGATCGTTTAATATTATATTTGTTACTATATGTTGCGGGGATTGTATTATATTTATTAACGTTAAATAATAATAAAATCAGAATATTCTGCTTAATAATATTTGCAATTATTACAACGATTTTTGCATGTTCATTTTTAGGTGGAAGTACATTTGGTTTATCTATTCTTATTCAAATGGTAATATTTGATATTATTATTTTTACAAGTGATGAAGAAAATAACTATCCAGAAAATTTATAAGCTGATATTTATCAGCTTTTTTGTTTGAGTAAAATAGGTTGAAAAATATTCAAAAAAAGTATATAATATAACCGAGGTAGATAAAAAATGAAATTATTAATTGTTGTTGATTATCAAAATGATTTTGTAAATGGTTCATTAGGTTTTAAAAAAGCTGAAGAATTAGAACAAAGAATAGTTCAAAAAATCAAAGAATACGATAATGTTATTTTTACTCTTGATACTCATTATGATAATTATTTTGATACGCTTGAAGGTAAAAAATTACCAGTAAAACATTGTATAAAAGATACTGATGGTCATAAATTATATGGTGAAGTTGGTAAATATTTAGATAAAGCAATTAAAGTATTTGAAAAACCAACCTTTCCATCACTGGAACTTGCCAACTATTTAGTAGGTAAAGGCTATGATGAAGTAGAAATTTGTGGGCTTGTTTCAAATATTTGTGTGCTATCTAACGTAGTAATGGTAAAAGCAGCCCTTCCTAATGCAAGAATAATTGTAAATAAAAATTTAACCGCATCTTTTGATGAAAAATTAAACGAAGAAACATTTGATATATTGAAAGGAATACATGTAGATGTTACATGTTAAGATAGGTACAACCAATGTTAAAAGATTTAAATAATTATACAACTTTAACTGACTTTTATGAATTAACGATGGCCAATGGTTATTATGAATTAGGAATGAAAGATAAAATAGTTTATTTTGATATGTTTTACCGAATGAATCCTAATAATGCGGGGTTTTCGGTATGTGCAGGGTTAAAACAATTAATTGAATATATTGAAAATCTTCATTTCAGCAGTGAAGATATCGAATATTTAAGAAAACAAGGTTCATTTAGTGAAGGATTCTTAGAATACTTAAAAGACTTTCATTTTACAGGCGATATTTATGCGGTAGAAGAAGGTAACTTTATTTTTCCTAATGAACCAATTGTTACGGTTAAAGCTCCTATTATTGAAGCCCAAATAATTGAAACATTCCTACTACTTACGATTAACCATCAATCATTAATCGCAAGTAAAGCTGAAAGAATTGTAAGAGCGGCTGCTGGAAGAAGCGTTATGGAATTTGGTGCACGCCGTGCTCAAGGTGCTTCTGCCGCCATTTTAGGACCAAGAGCAGCTTATATTGCGGGGGTTTCAGGAACATCATGTGTAACATGTGATGAATGGTTTGGTGTTAAGGCTTTAGGAACTATGGCTCATTCTTGGGTTCAAGCCTTCCCTAGTGAATATGAAGCATTTAAAGCATATGTAAAATTATATCCAGATAATGTGGTGTTACTTGTTGATACATACAATGTATTAAAGAGCGGTGTGCCTAATGCTATAAAAGTAATTAAAGAATTTAATCTAGAAAAAGCTGCTGTTCGTATAGATTCTGGTGATATTGCATATCTTTCTAAGTCTGCAAGAAAGATGTTTGATGAAGCAGGTTTACCATTTGTAAAAATTTGTGCATCAAACAGCTTAGATGAATACTTAATTACTGAATTACAAAATCAAGGTGCTTGTATTGACTCATACGGAGTTGGTGAACGCTTAATAACATCAAAATCTAATCCTGTATTTGATGGTGTATATAAACTTGCCGCAATCGTTGAAAATGGTGAAATAGTTCCCAAGATGAAAATAAGCGAAAATGAGGGGAAAATTACTAACCCACATTTCAAAAAAGTTTATCGTTTATTTTCAAAGGATACTAATATGGCCCTTGCTGATGTAATATGTTTACACGATGAAGTAATTGACAGTGAAGAATATGAAATCTTTGATCCAAGATTTACTTGGAAACGTAAGAATCTTACTAATTTCTATGTTGAAGAATTACAAAAACCAATTTTTAAGGATGGTAAATTAGTTTATCAAATTCCATCTCTTGAAGAATCAAGAAAGTTTTGTAAGTATTCATTATCTAGACTTTGGGATGAAGTAAAACGATTCGACAATCCTCATGGCTATTATGTAGACCTATCACAAAAATTATGGGATATTAAAAATAGTTTATTACAAAAAAGAAATAAGTGAAGGAGGTTAATTAGTATGATGGACAAACTAAGCGAAAAATTATCAGTAGTTAAAAGCAATGCTTCAGAAATTGCTAAACTAGTTGAAGAATTAAGCAAGAAAAATGTTAATGATCCAGATTACAAATTAGGCGTTGATGAAATTGCTAGATTATCAAGAGTTACTTATGACCTAGCAATGGAAGTAAACGATGCTATTGTAAATGCTGAAAAGTAATCATTAAAAACAAAAAGATGTAAGTACGTTTAATCGTATTTACATCTTTTTATGTTATAATAGTGCTAAGGAGTACAATATGCGAAAAATAACAAATAATAATATTACTAACGAAGTATCAAAGGCAATTAATACTACTATAAAATATTTAAATACATATAACACTACTTGGAATGTCGAAATAATGGAGTTTCCTAATAAATACAACATTATACTAAAAACGGATAATGTGTGTTTTGATTTAGAAAATATTTATGAAACTTTATTTAACGATAAATCTGGTAAATATGATGATATTTTATATTTTAAAGATCTAACCTTTATTACTACCACCAAATATGAAGAGAGTCATATAGAAGAATCGGAATTAAATATAACGAAAGTTATGGATTCAAATGATGAATACATTATGTCTAATGTAAGACTTCTAGCAACCTATCAAAGACAAATGCCTAGATCAGTACTTACACTAGCAAATCAGAAATATCAAGACTATGATTTGGTTATTCAAACCATTAAAGAATGTTTTGTTGAAAACCAAACTTTAAAGAAATTTAGTATATTGGATACAAAATATAGAGAAAAAATTGTATTTTTAAATAATTAAACTATATCAAAAAATATATAGTTCTATATATAAAAAGATAATTAGGAAAGATTTACAAAATTTGTTTGATGTGATAAAATAACAAAAAAGGGGTCATATTATGGATGAAGTAAAAGTAATTGAAATTAAAAAAAGTATTTTTGACGAAAATAATAAGGATGCGGATAACTTACGTAGTGATTTAAAAAAACGCAAAATCTTTTTATTGAACGTTATGTCTTCCCCTGGTTCAGGTAAAACAACTACCCTTATAAAAGTAATTAATGCTTTAAAGGAAAAATTTAAGATTGCGGTAATGGAAGCAGATATTGATTCTAAAGTAGATGCTGAAAAAATAAAAGTTGCTACAGGTGTTCAAACTATCCAATTACATACAGGAGGAATGTGTCATTTAGATGCTGAAATGACTAAACAAGGTCTTGATAATTTGGATATGAATCAAGTTGATTTAGTTATTTTAGAAAATGTCGGTAATCTTGTATGCCCTGCTGAATTTGATACGGGGTCAGTAAAGAATATAATGATTTTATCAGTTCCTGAAGGTGATGACAAACCTTTGAAATATCCACTAATGTTTTCTATTTGCGATGTTGTATTGGTTAATAAAATTGATGTGCTACCATATTTTGATTTTAATTTAGAAAATTGCAAAGAATACATTAAAATGCGAAACCCTAAAACTAAGGTGATGCCAATTTGTGCTAAAACTGGTGAAGGTATAGATGAATTTGCAAAATGGTTATCAACTGAAATTATTAAGTGGAAGGAGGAAGAATAATGCCAGAAATGAGTAATGCTTTTATACCGAAACATAAAGGCGAAAAAGAACCTCGTGAGAAAATATTAAAACTTGGCAAAAAAATTACCGACTGTCTTCCTCACAAATTACATGGTCTTACTACTGATGATCCAGAATATTGGGGACTTGCTTGTGTAGTAACTGATGAAATGGCTGACATTGCTTTAAAGATGAAAGTACGTAAGCACTATACATTTGAACAATTGTTAAAAATGAATAAAGGTTATACGAGTACAGAATTACAAAAAATTCTTGATGAAATGTCACATATCGGTATATTAGAATATGATTATGGTGATTTATATGATAAGAATGGTCCAATAGAAGGAAAAAGAGAACGTAGATATTTACTTCCGTTATTTGTTCCAGGTTCAGCTGAATTTACCAATATGATAAAAGAACAATTAGATGAACATCCAGAACTTGCAATGTTTTTCGAAAGAATGACTTTTTTACCGCTAGAAAAAGTAACTCCAATGGTTCCACCAGGAGGTGCTGGAATTGGTATGCACGTAATACCAGTAGAACAAGCAATAGATGCAAAAAATACATCGTTAGATATAGAACATATTTCATATTGGTTGAAAAAATATGAAGGTCACTTAAGTGTGGGAATATGTTCTTGTAGATATGGTAGATCAAAACTAAATGAAGGCTGTGGTGACAGTTGTGAAGAATGGTGTATTGGCGTAGGTGATATGGCTGACTATTGCGTTGAAACCAATAAAGGCCGAAAAATCACATATGAAGAAGCAATTCAAATTCTTAAGAACGCTGAAGCTAATGGATATGTTCATCAAATAACTAACATAGATGGCGAAAATAAAATTTTTGCTATTTGCAACTGTAATGTTAATATTTGTAATGCTTTAAGAACTTCACAATTATTTAATACTCCTAATATGTCTAGAAGCGCATATACCGCACATATTGATATTGATAAATGTGTAGCTTGTGGTAAATGTGTAGAATATTGCCCAAGTGGTGCAGTAAAATTAGGCCAAAAATTAAATACTAAAAATGGCCCTATCAAATATCCAAAACATGAATTACCAGATCATATGCCTTGGGGTAAAGATAAATGGGATGAAGACTACCGAGATAAAAACCGTATAAATTGTTACCAAACTGGAACTGCTCCTTGTAAAGTAGCTTGCCCAGCTCATATTGCGGTGGAAGGTTATATTAAGATGGTTAAAGAAGGTAGATTCCGTGATGCTTTAGCATTAATTAAAAAAGATAATCCTTTCCCTGCTATTTGTGGTAGAGTTTGTAACAAAAGATGTGAAGCCGCTTGTACTAGAGGCAAAATAGATGAGGCTGTTGCTATCGATGATATCAAAAAATTTGTTGCAGAATTAGATTTACAAAGTAATACAAGATACATTCCAGACATTGTCATCCCATCAAATATGGGTAGATGGAAAGAAAAAATTGCTATCATTGGTGCAGGGCCAGCTGGTCTATCATGTGCGTATTATCTTGCGACTAAAGGATATTATCCAGTTGTGTTTGAAAAAAATGAAAAACCTGGTGGTATGTTAACTTATGGTATTCCTTCATATAAATTAGAAAAAGATGTAATTGATGCTGAAATTGAAATACTAAAAGAACTTGGTGTCACTATTAAATGTGGTGTTGAAGTAGGTAAAGATGTTACAATAGCTTCATTAAGAGAAGAAGGCTTTAAAGCATTCTATATCGCAATTGGCTGTCAAGGCGGAAAACTTCCAGGAATACCTGGAGAAGATGCTAAAGGCACAAGTGTTGCCGTAAAATTCTTACATGATGCCACTGTAGACAAATCAACAATTTTAAATGGCAATGTGGTAGTGGTTGGTGGAGGAAATGTTGCAATTGATTGTGCACGTACTGCGAAACGTTTTAAAGCTAACAAAGTATCAGTATTTTCTCTGGAAGATCGTAATCATATGCCTGCAACAAATCAAGAAATACTTGAAACTTTGGATGAAGGAATTGAAATTAACAATGGTTATGGTCCAAAAGAAATTATCAAAGATGAAAATGGTTGTGTAAAACAAATTGTCTTCAAAAAGTGTTTAAGCGTAAATGATCCAGTAACCCATAAATTTAATCCAGTTTATGACGAAAATGATACTGTAACTATCGATGCTACTCATGTAATTTTCGCAATAGGTCAAACAATTAATTGGGGCAATTTACTAGAAGGAACAAAAGTAACTTTCCAACATGGTAATTACCCTGTTGCTGATAAATTAACTTATCAAACTAATGAACCTGATATTTTTGTTGGTGGTGATGTATACACAGGACCTAAATTTGCTATTGATGCTATTGAAGCAGGAAAATGTGCAGCTGAATCATTACATCGCTTTGTTCAACCTGGTACAAGTTTGACAATAGGTCGTAATAGAAGAGATTTTATTGAATTAAATAAAGATGATTTAGTAATCGATGGTTATGATAATCAAGGAAGAAACGAACCAGGAATGGATGAAACAATTGACTACAGAAATAGTTTCAAGGATGCCCATAAAACATTCACAAAAGAACAAGCAATGTCAGAAGCCAATCGTTGCTTATGTTGTGGTGCATCAATTGTTGATGAAAACAAATGTATTGGTTGTGGAGTATGTACAACTAAATGTGAATTTGACGCAATTCATCTAGTTAGAGATCATCCTGAAATGTCAACTATGGTAAAAAGTGAAGATAAATTTAAGAAAATTTTACCATATGCAATTAAACGTGGATTAAAAATCAAGTTTAAAACTAAAACTCCTGAAGAAAAACTTTCAATCAAAAAACATAAAGAATACGTAAAAGCACAAAAGGGAAACAAAAAATAATGCATGAATTAGGGATTGTCTTTCACATTGCTAAAATGGTTGAAAATGCTGCTCGTCAAAATAACGTGAAGCGAATTGCTAAAGTAACATTAGAAATTGGTGAAGTATCTGCTATTGTTAACGATTATTTAGAAGATTGTTGGAATTGGAACGCCAAAAAATCTGAATTATTAAAAGATTCAAAACTAGAAATAATAAATATTAAAGCAGTATCTTATTGTGATGCTTGTCACAAGGAATATGAAACTGTAAAATATGGAAAAATTTGCCCTTTCTGCGGTAGTTCAAATACTTATCTTTTACGAGGGAATGAAGCAAATTTAAAAGAAATAGCAGTATATGATAACAAAATAAATAAACATAGTAAAAAGTGATTATAGCAATTGATATGATGTCTCTAAAGTAGACAGTGAATAAAAATAAAATTATTCACTATTTA
>ENA-OROK01000623-OROK01000623.1-human-gut-metagenome-genome-assembly--contig:-NODE-623-length-40887-cov-3.060541_pt1 | contig 40887 bp, 38 predicted proteins | sample MGYA00242127_ERZ509046 | MGnify/ENA primary metagenome ERZ509046 (study PRJEB26280, sample SAMEA2338728) | human gut metagenome | biome: human gut; feature: human-associated habitat; material: faeces... | reverse complement strand
TCGAATGTGCCTGCACGTGCGCAATTGCCGCGTCCAGAGAATCTACTACGCCGACGGCAAGGATATAATCGAGAAACTCTGTGTCAAAATCGCGCTCGCCTGCCTTCGTGCCGGGGATGATTTTGCAGGGGTAGGCGCCAAGACGCATGGTGTGCCCCTTGTTGCTGGTCTCGTCGCGTTCCTCCACCTTGTTGGTGTGCACATCGTACCATTCGGTCATGAGGTAAATGACCTTGTGCTCGGAAAGCTTGTCAAACTCTTCCGAATTGGCGTCCTCCAGGCCGAGCACGTGGCGGGCAAACTCGATGACGGCGCACTGCATGCCGAGGCAGATGCCGAAGAACGGCACCTTGTTTTCACGGGCGTAGGGGAGGGCGCTGATCTTGCCTTCCACGCCGCGGTAGCCGAAGCCGCCGGGAACGAGGATGCCGTCCACGTCGCCGAAGAAGGAGGCCGCGTTCTCGTCCGTCACTTCCTCGCTGTTCACGTACTTGAGATTAACGGAAAGATGGTTCGCGAGGCCGCCGTGCACAAGAGCCTCGTGCAGGCTCTTGTAGGCTTCCTTGAGATCCACGTACTTGCCCACGATGGCGATGGTGACAGATCCTTCAGGATGCTCGAAATCATAGATCATCTTGCGCCAGGCATCGAGGTGCGCGTTGTGGGCCGGCAGGCGGAGCATGATGGCCACCTTCTGGTCAAAGCCTTCCTCAAAGAACTCCAGGGGCAGTTCGTAAATATTGGCTACGTTGACCGAGGAAAAAACGGCGTCCTGATCCACATTGCAGAAAAGCGCGATTTTCTGCCTCAGTTCGTCAGGCACGTTCGTTTCGCAGCGGCAGAGGATGATGTCGGGCTGAATGCCGATGGAGAGCAGTTCCTTGACACTGTGCTGCGTGGGCTTGGTCTTGAACTCGCCCGCGGCGCGCAGGTAGGGAACCAGAGTAAGATGGATATTCAGGCAGTTGTCACGGCCGAGCTCGGATCTCAGCTGCCTGATGGCTTCGAGGAAAGGCAGGCCTTCAATGTCGCCGACAGTGCCGCCGATCTCAATGATGGCGACATCCGGGGCGTCTTCACCCTCGGCAAGGGAAAGCACCACGCGCTTGATCTCGTCAGTGATGTGCGGGATCACCTGCACAGTGGCACCCAGGTAGTCTCCGCGGCGTTCCTTGTGGATGACGCGGTTATACACGGCGCCGGACGTGGTGTTGTTCTTCTGGGAAAGGGAAATATTCAGGAATCTCTCGTAATGGCCGAGATCAAGGTCCGTTTCAGCGCCGTCGTCCGTGACGAAAACCTCTCCGTGCTGGAAGGGGTTCATGGTGCCGGGATCAACGTTGATGTAGGGATCCAGTTTCTGAATGGTTACGGAAAGATCCCTCGCCTTCAGAAGTGCGCCGAGGGATGCCGCAGCCAGACCTTTTCCAAGGGAGGAAAGCACACCTCCTGTCACGAAGATAAACTTTGTTTTCATCGCTCTCCGTTCCTTACTCCCGTCTCCCCCTCAGGCCGCAGGGTGAGCCTTTAAAGTATGGTTGCAAGCGCCGCCTGTACGCATCACGCATCTGTCTTAATCCTGAAGTCTATAGCCTATCTCCGTCCGCTTGACTAGCCTTGACGATGAAGCCTCCTGCGTATAAGGTGTTTTGCATTTCGCTGAGAAAGGAGAGCAAGAGCATGGGCAGAGTAAACACCCTCGTTATCACCGGCTACGGAACCAATTCCCATGTCGAAACAGCTTACGCCGCCACACAGGCCGGCGCTGACCGGGCCGACATCGTTCACTTCTCAGACATCACAGCCTGCAACTGCAGCCTCGATGACTACGACTTCCTGATTTTCCCCGGGGGATTTCTCGATGGCGACGATCTTGGCGCGGCTCAGGCCGCAGGCATGCGCTGGCGCCATCTGAAGGATGCGTCCGGCACTCCCCTGCTCGACCATCTGAAGAAATTTCTCAGCGACGGCAAGCTGGTTCTCGGAATCTGCAACGGCTTCCAGCTTCTCGTGAAGCTCGGCCTCCTGCCAGGCTTTGACGGACAGATCAGGCGTATGGTCTCTCTCGGCCACAACGACTCGGCCCGCTTTGAGGATCGCTGGGTCTGCCTGCTGCCCAACCCCAAGAGCCCCTGCGTTTTCACGAAGAATCTGCCTTTCATGCGCATGCCAGTCCGTCACGGCGAGGGTAAGCTCGTCTGCGCTGACGAAGCCTGCCGGAAGCGTCTCGTGGACGAAAACCTGGTGGCCCTCCAGTACGCGGATCCCGAAACAAAGCAGCCCACGCACGAATATCCCTACAATCCCAACGGCTCCACACTAGAGGCCGCAGGCCTGACCAATCCCACAGGCACGGTTCTCGGCCTCATGCCGCACCCCGAGGCCTTCAACCACGCCACCAACCATCCCGGCTGGACCCGCGGCGAGGTCGATGCCCCCGGCACCATGCTTTTTCTTAACGCGGTGCAGTATCTGAGAGGACTCTAGGCCTTCCTTTTGACAGTTCTTCCCTTTCCCCGTATCTGCACGCGCTGCTCCGGTGTTCCGGCGCCGGAGAATGTGAATTCAAGGCCCTGCCCTGACTTCGGCCGGGGCGGGCGCTTTTTTGTATCAAGGACCAGCCATGCGCATCCGTGACATCATAGCCTGCATCGAAGAAATGGCACCCCTCTCCGGGGCAGCGGACTGGGATCGCTCCGGCCTCCAGGTCTATTCCCCGAAAACCGAAGCCTCGAGAGTCTGCGTTGCCCTCGACCCCACGCCGGAAACCGTGAAAAAAGCCCTCGATGAGGGCGCCGATTTCATTTTCACGCATCATCCGCTGGCTCTGAAACCCGGACTGCCCAACCGGCCCGGCAATTATTACGAAACGCTGTCTCTGCTCATGAAGGCCGATGTGCCGCTCTATGCTGCCCACACCTCCCTCGATGTGCAGCCCGATGGCCCGGCAGGCTGGCTGGCCCGTTTTCTCCAGTTCGTGCACCCGTCCTTCCTCGATGCCACGGGCCCTGGCACGGGTTTCGGCCTCGCGGGCGATCTGCCCGGGGCCATGAGCTTTGACGGGCTCGTGCGCCGCCTCGGCACCGTCATCAGCCTGGATACGGCTGTCGTAATCGGGGACATACCCGAAAAAATAACCCGCGCCGCCTACTGCACGGGATCGGGAGCATCTCTCCTTCCCGAAGCCGAAAGAAGCGGGGCCCAGATTTATATAACAGGCGATGTGAAATACCACGCCGCGCTCGATGCCCGCATCTGCGTCCTCGACGTGGGTCACCACAGTCTTGAGGAAGAGATGATGCGCCAGGCGGGCCAGATGCTGGCCAGGCGCCTGACAGGCGCTGACGTCTCCTTCATTGCGTCGCTCCCGCCCATGCGCCGCGTCGTCCTATCCTAATTACGGGAGAATTCCATGCCCCAGAATACTGACAATCACGCTTTTTATCTGACCCAGATTCATCAGCTCAAAGAGCTGCAGAAGCTCGACGATCAGATTTACGAAGTGCAACAGATCCTTGAAAAGGCCCCCGACGAACTCAGGGACCTGCAGGACAAACTGACCAAGGCTGAGGTCCAGCGCGACCGCATCAATGACAAGATCAGCCATCTCAAGGAATCGGAAAGCCGTATCTCCCGCGAGAGGGAAGAAAACAGCGAGCGCCTCAAGAAGAGCAAGAGCAAGCTTATGAACACGGGCAACGAAAAAGAATTTTCCGCAGTCACCCGTGAAATCGACAATCTGGAAAAGATGACGCAGCCCCGCGAAGACGAACTGCTCGCCGTGCGCGATGAACTGCGCAACCAGAACGACAGCCTCAATGAGCTGAACGAGCAGTACATCGACCTCAAAACCCAGGTGGAGGCCCGCAAAGCCACCCTGGACGAACAGCTCAAATCCGCCAAAGACAGGCTCGCCGAGCTCGACAGGGAACGCGATGAGAGCAGCCGCAGCATTCCCAAACCCATTTTCCAGCGTTACGAGTTTATCCGCCAGCGCCTGCAGCATCCTGTCATTGTTCCTCTCGAGAATTACATCTGCCCGAGCTGCCACATTGCCATCCCTCCGCAGGACTTCAACGAGATGCTGCGCGGCGAACATATCATGAGCTGCCCCAACTGCCAGCGCCTCATCGTCTGGCGCGACGATTTCCTGGCTGATGATCCGGAGGCCCTCGCCGCCGTCAAGGCGAAGGAAATGGAAAACGCCGAAGGGGAAGACGGCTCCAGCCAGTCTGAATAGTTTTCTCTGAATCACAGGAGTCGGACAGACCGCCGCCGCGGAGCATATCCGGGGAGGAAAGTCCGGGCTCCACAGGGCATGACGCCGGGTAACGCCCGGGAGGGGTGACCCTCGGACAGCGCCACAGAAAACAAACCGCCCGCTTCGGCGGGTAAGGGTGAAAAGGTGGGGCAAGAGCCCACCGGACGCGGCGGCAACGCTGCGTGCCTGGCATACCCCGTCAGGAGCAAGACCAAATAGGAAAGGCGGCCGGCCCGGCCGTGTGCCTTTCGGGTAGGTTGCTTGAGCGTGCGGGCGACCGCACGCCTAGAGGAATGGCGGTCCTCGACAGAACCCGGCTTACAGTCCGGCTCCTGCTTTTTCGTCCGGCTCCCGGCCAGTACCGGCTGCCGGACTTTTTTTGAGCGGCAGGCGCGCTTTCGCGCCGCAAAGGATCTTATGCCTGATACCGCAGATTACACGCTCTCTGACGCCCCGTGGGCGGTCCTCCTCGCTGCCGGCCAGGGCACGCGCCTCATGCGGGCCGCGGGCATGCCCAAGCAGTTTCTCAAAACAGCGGGTGTTCCCCTTTTCTGGCTCTCGGCACGCACGTTCCGTCTGGTACCACGTCTTTCCGGCATCGTCTTCGTCTTCCCGCCGGACAGGCTCGGAGAGTGCGAAAAAATGGTCAGGGAACTCAACGCGGCAGAGCCTCTGGGCCTCGCCATCCGCTGCGCCGCGGGCGGGGAACGCCGACAGGACTCCGTTTTTAACGGACTTCTGGCCGTACCGGAAAAAGCCCGGTTCGTGCTTGTCCACGATTCGGCCAGACCCTTCTTTTCCCCCGGACTCGCCGGCCGCGTGCTCAACGCCCTTGAAGCCGGCGCTCAGGCCGCCATCCCCGGTGTCCCCGTGAAGGACACCATCAAGAAGGTACAGAACGGCATCGTTGTGGATACCCTGCCACGCGCGGAGCTCATGGCCGTGCAGACGCCTCAGGGCTTCGGCAGGGCGGCCCTCCTCAGGGCCCACAGGGACTGGCAGAAAGCGGGTGACGGGCTCGTCACCGATGACGCGGCCCTCATGGAGGCCGCTGGTGCCAGCGTACGCATCGTGGAAGGAGAGGAAGGCAATATGAAGATTACGACTCCAGAGGATCTCAGCCTGCTCAGCGTAAAACAGGACGGCATGCCCTGCACAGGATTCGGCTACGACGTGCACAGATACGGAGGGACAAGGCCACTCGTCCTCGGCGGTGTGCCCATGGAAGGCGGTTTTACGGTTGAGGCCCATTCCGACGGAGACGTGCTCCTGCACGCCCTCATGGATGCCCTGCTCGGACTCTCCGGCAAAGGCGACATCGGCGAACTCTTTCCGGACAGCGATCCCGCCTTCGACGGCATCAGTTCCGCCGTGTTCCTCTCCCGTGTTCTTGATGTCATCCGCGAAAGCGGCGTCATTCTGACTAACGTAGACTGTACCGTCGTCTGTCAGAAACCAAAGGTCGGGCCGCAGAGGGGCGCTATCCGGCATAATCTCTGCCGGCTCCTCTCCCTTGATCCCGACCAGGTCAGCGTCAAGGCCACCACAGAAGAAAAACTCGGCTTCACAGGAGATCTCTCGGGCATCAAAGCCTATGCCGTGGCCACAGGCCTCAGAACGCAGCGCAGCTAGCCCCGGCTCTTCCGTGCCGGCCTTACGGAAGGAAACGGAAAGGAGACGGCTCCTTTCTCACCCAGCCTCCCTCCCGTAACGCCCCCGGAACTCTATTCCTTGCATCATGCAGGAAAAAGTGTCTTAATAAATCTGCTTGCTGTTATTTCTTCCGGAACAACTCCTTTCCCGTTCTTCCCGGACAGCACAGCCGTATTCTTCCAGGAGCTCTATTGTGCCTGATACCTTCCCCACGCCTTGGCTGAACAAATATAAAGAATTCCACATATCCCATGACGTCCCGGTTTTTGACCGGCCCCTTTACGCGGCTCTTGACGACGCAGCCCGTGATTATCCCGACCGTCCTGCCATCCTTTATGGGGATTCACGCATCTCCTATAAGCGGCTCCACATGCTCGCAGAACGCTTTTCCGCTTCCCTGCACCGCCTGGGACTCAAAAAGGGCGATCGTGTGGCTCTCATGCTTCCCAACCTTCCGCAGACTGTTGTCGCATACTGGGGTATTCTGAAATGCGGCGGCGTGGTCGTCATGACAAACCCTCTGTATATGGAAACAGAGCTCATCGGTCACCTGAACGATGCGGGCTGCCGCTTCATGATCCTGCTTGATACCTACTGTGCCAAGGTGACCGCACTCAGAGACAGGCTTCCTGTTGAGAAGTTCATCGTGACGGCCGCAACGGACGCGGTCGACGGTACGGGAATTCAGCCCGTCGAGCCCAAAAACCCGCGCGTCAAGCCGCATGTCATCAGTTACGGCCCGCATGTACTGCCGTTTCTCGCCCTCCTCGTGGGAGATGAACAGTATACCTGTCCCATCGAGGATCCCATACACACGGTGGCCATGCTGCAATACACCGGCGGCACAACGGGAACCCCCAAAGGCGTCATGCTTACACACGCCAATCTGGGGACTGATGCTGCGATCATGGTTGCCCACCTGCACATGAAGAAAGAAGACAGGCACATCTTTCTCTCCATCATGCCTTTCTTCCACGTGTACGGGCTTTCTCTCTGCTGCATTGATCCGGTCTTTCTTGCCGCGGCCACGATTCCCGTACCGCACTATTCCCCTGCGGATTCCCTGAATCTCATCAGCCGATTCCGTCCGACAGTGTTCCCCAGCGCCCCATCGGTCTTCACTTCGCTCCTGCAGCAGAAAACGCTGGAAAAATACGATCTCACGTCCATACAGATCTGCATGTCCGGCTCCGCTCCTCTGCCGTATGACGTCCTCGAACGTTTTCAGCAGATCACCGGCTCCCGTATCATGGAAGGTTATGGTCTCTCCGAGGCCTCACCCGTCACGCATTTCAACGCCATCGAGCTGACAAAGGATTCCTCCATCGGCATGCCCCTGCCTGATACGGACGCCTGCATCGTCGACACGGAAACGGGCACGAAACTCATGCCCGCCGGGAAGCTGGGAGAACTGATTATCCGCGGCCCCCAGGTCATGCTCGGCTACTGGAACAAGCCTGAGGAGACAAAGAACACGCTGCGGGACGGATGGCTCTACACCGGCGATATCGCGTATATGGACGAAGACGGCTATTTCTTCATCATGGACCGCAAAAAAGACATGGCCCTGGTGGGCGGCTACAATGTCTATCCACGCGAGGTGGATGAAGTGCTCATGTCCCATCCCGGCATTGAGGAAGCTGTCACCATCGGTGTGCCCGATCCCATACGCGGCGAGACCATCAAGGCTTTCATCGTCCCCGGAGCAGGCGTTAAGCTGAGAGCGTCCGAAATCGTCGCCTGGTGCCGCGCCCGTCTCGCATCCTACAAGGTCCCCCGCTCCATCGAATTCCGGGACAGCCTCCCCAGGACCCAGGTGGGCAAGATCCTGCGCCGCACTCTCAGGGAAGAGGAAATCCGCAAGCACCAGAACAAAGCCTGATTCAGAAAAAAGGCGGATACGCCCCATCTGAAACTATCGGATAAGAGGGAGTTCCCGTTCTTTTACACCTCAGCGTATGCCATCCGGCACACGGCGGGTTCCTGACTTTCATATATCTGCAGATAACAGCCGGGCATTGTTTTATAGCTGTGCCCGGCTGTTTTTGTTATCCGGCTGGAAGTTGTGTCGTTGTTTTCCCCGTACGCACAGATACTCCCGCTTTCCCGCAGCCAGGTCAGCCACGGAATTTTACGCACCAGAAGCCCTGACGAATAAAAAAGGCGGCCGGACTCAAAAAGCCGGCCGCCTTTCTGTTTGTGCGTACAAAATTTCTATTTCAGGCCCTTGGTGGCGGACCAGCGGATAAAGTCACCGCCCAGCATATCATCACCGGGGTTCCAGCAGTGCTTCTCACCTCTTGCCGTCACGCAGACAGCCTCGGTGGGCAGGCCGTCATCGGAAAGGACGCGCAGGACATAGGCCTCGTTGGCGTTCATGAAACGGCGTACCGAGGGAGAAGCCGAAAGTTCCAGCTTTCCATCCTTGTTGTGGATATCGTACACTTCCAGAATGGACTCGTTTGACAGGGGAAGAATAGCGTAGGCGCTCTCATTGGGACCCAGATTGTCCACATTTGTCTCGCCCACGAAATTCACGAGAGCCAGGGAAAGCTGCAGAGCCGGAAGTTCTGTCCGGGTCGCCAGATGGCGCACCATGGCCACCGGCGGCGTGAAATCGGGAAGCGACGGATTCTTCAGCGCGGAGACGCCCGGAGCCGGAGCAGCTGACCGGGCTTCCTGCGGCTCAGAAACCTGGGAAGAAGCGGACTGCGCCGCCCCGTTCCCCTGCGTCACTGCGTCAGCCTGAACAGGATTGGCTATGAGCAGGGCGCATACCGGAAGACAGGCGGCAAAAAGACGGAATGTCATAAGTTTGTGCACTGTAGCTCTCCTTATTGGACGGAGATTCTAGCATAAAATTGCTCGCGAAGGAACCTTTTATGAGCCAGCTTTCCGGCTGATTTCATGCTCTTCCCAGACTCAGCACACTAATCCCCCCTCCAGGCAGGCATCCGGCCGGCGCCGGAAGAAGGGACACCGGCATCTCAGGAGAATCTGTTTTGCAGCTCCCCCCTGTTTTCCCCTTTTCCCTTCAGACCGAGAAGAATACACAGCCGCGACAAAGTCTCGTCGATATACCCGTCTATTCCGAAAGACTGTTCCCGTATTGCCTCTGGAATATACAGCCTGCCCCGATTTACCGTTACGTAGGTGGAGAGCGGTGCCTGAGCCACGAAACGCATGAGCGGCGCCTTGGTCAGCTGATTGTTCGGCCCTATGCCAAGTTCCAGGACGACGGTCTTCCTGCCGGCGCTGCGTCCGAGGAACTCTCTGAACCTGGTGCGTGCACCCAGATCCGTCACAAAGGCGTCTCCTGCCGACATGTGCACGCGCATGGGAGCGCCGCAGTGGGGACACACGGGCAGAAGTTCGGACGGGACGCATCCGTCCTTCTCAAGAGCAGCCATTTTCCCTGCCAGTTCTCCGCACGGGTACAGAGCGCCATGGCAGCCGCGGGAGCACTGCATGGCAAGCCAGGTTCCTTCCACCTCATAAATATTTTCAGGAGCGAAGCCGGTCATTTCAAAATGGCATTCGCCATTGGTCGTAAGGACGAAACAGTCTTTTCCTCCGGAGATCGCTCTGAGGTCCCGCATGCAGGCGCTGGGACTGTAACCAATACAGTAGTGCCGGATAAGGCGGCTCCAGAACCCCCAGTATTCCTCCTCCGAAGGCCATCTGGCTAACATCCCGTCGAGAATACAGGAAATACCATATCTGTATTTCAGATCTCCGAAAAGCTCCTCAAAAGCCCTGTTGTCCGCAAAGAGATGCAGACCTTCCGTGATGGACAGGCCGTTGCCAGCTCCGATGAGGAGGGCATCGGCTCCGGCAATCCTCTCAGCTATTTCCTCAAACTCAGCCATTATTTTCTCCGTTTGTTCCTGAAGCCACGGAAAGGAGACCCGCCGTTTTGAGGCGCGCGGCGTCAGCGAGTACCCTGCCGATATCATTGAGAATAACCATGCCCCTGTCCTCTATTTCCACGGGCAGATAGCCGTAACGGTTATTGACGGAGATGTAGCTTGTCTGCGGAAGGGTCAGCGTCAGGTACCAGAATGGTTCCTGTATGAACATGGGAGTGAGCCGACCCACTCCAAGTTCCAGGAAAAGAATCTTCTTCTCCCTGTGGACACTGAGGTATTCCGAAACTTTGGCGTATTCGCCCTCATATTTAGTTCCTTCCAGAAAATTGCCGTATCCCCTCACCCAGGGAAAAGCCTCGCCCCCCGCAGTGCGGACAGCGGGGAATCATTTCCGGGGGAATGGATGTACCGTCTCCCATAGCCTCAAACATCCCGTCAATAAGCTTCTCCGCGTTCCACGTGTCATCGCTGCAACACCTGGCACACTGCATGAAGCGGTGATCGCCCTGAATCTCGCTGACTTCGGCTTCAGGGTAAAGTTTAACGAACTGCGTGTCCTGATTCGTTGTCAGGATGTGGAAATCCTTCCCCCTGAGCAGGATATCCAGATCCCTGTACGGCGCACGCAGAGGCGCGTGCAGCGTGGTGTGAAGAAATGTGGCGAGATATCCCCATCGTTCCTCCGGACTCCTGAAAGGACTGTGCATCCCCGCAAAGGCGCCCTTAAAATGATACTTCTCCGCAAATTTCCCAAAATGCTCCCTGAACGAAGGAGTGTCGGTATAATAAAAATCCCCTCCGCCAGCGGCGGAAAGCCCTGACGCGCCACCCACAATGACGCAGTCGGCTTCTTCCACGCTTCTGACAAGGCGGGCTATCTGATCGGCATAGGGGGCGGCCGGTTTCTCTGAGAGCTGATATGGCGTACCGCCAGCCGCGTACACCTCATGATAGCGCACATAATTATCCTGAGTTCTGACGACGAGTTTTTCGTACTGGGTCACAGAGGGCCTCCTGCTTTTGTTGTAAGTTTATTTTTACTAACAAAGCAGATATCCACTTCTTGCCCACCTGTCAACATGCTGTTAAAATAAAATTATCAATCAGGGGAACCGCCATGAAATTCTCAACCAAAGTCAGCGATGCCGTACATATTCTTGCCTTCATCGCACTCAACCGGAATGAAGCCCTGACGAGCCAGCGCATTGCGGAAAGCATACGGACGAATCCGGGCTGCGTACGCCAGATCATGGGAAGCCTGCGCAGGTACGGACTCATGACAAGCGTGCAGGGACACGCCAGGCCGGCTCTTTCGCGCGCGCCGGCGGACATCAGTCTTCTTGATATTTACAGGGCCATGGAAGGCGGAAAGCCTCTGCTTCATCTCGACACGCATACCAACCCCGAATGCGGCGTCGGCGTCAACATACAGCTTGCCCTGCAGGATTACTTTGACCGGGTGCAGGACCGCGCGGAAGACGAAATGAGCCGTATCACACTGCAGGATGTGCTGGATCGCTATGAGGAAAAGATCAGGCTCCTTCCCTCTGGGAATACGCACGCAGGCAAAGGACGTACGGCAGCAGTCCAGCAGACAGAATCCTGACAGGCAGGAGAGCTTCCCAGAGCCTCATATTCCGGTGTTATCCGCAGAATTTATCCCTAGCATATTCTTTCATTTTCGCGCCTGGCAAGGTAGACTCATTAACTATAAAGGCAAAACGGGCTGCCCCCTGAATCCTCCGGCCCAGGCCGGCAGAAAACAACCTCTGTGGCAGCCTTCCGCCCCGGTCCGGGGCCATCTCAGGATTTCCCCAAACTTTTTCAGGAGAAGCACAATGAAAGCTTTTAAACTCGCTTTACCTCTTGTTCTCGGCATGTCACTCGCTGCCGGTTCCGCCATGGCTGCAGACGGAGAAAAAACTCCCGGCAGTCCCTGCCCCGCGGCTTCCAACTCTCCCTGCCCCGGCCAGCAGAGCAATCCCTGTCCTGCGGCTCCGAACGGTCCCTGCGCTGATCAGCAGGGCGCGCCCTGCGTCAAGTCCCCTGCTTTCCAGGGTCCCTGCCCGGGCCAGAACGCGGGCTTCCGCCTGTCTGACGAAGGCAGCGCCAGATATGAAAAAATCGTCAAGGAATACATTGGGCCCATGCGCAAGCTGAAAGATGAACTTTTCGTGAAAAAAGCCCAGCTGCAGGCCCTCGAGAATGCCAAAGATCCCGATATGAAGGCTGTGACGGAAACGGCTTCTGCCGTCGTCATTCTCAGGAACAAACTCAGCGCCCTTCATTCTGAAATGGAGCAGCGCATCATGAAGGAAGTCATTGAGCCAGAGCGCAAGGCTGCTGCGGCCCAGACCGCCCCAGCCGCTAACAAGCCTGCCGAGCAGAAGGCGCCCGCCGAAGCCGCTAACAAGCCCGCCGAGCAGAAGGCGCCTGTCGAAACCGCCAATAAGCCCACTGAACAGAAGGCGCCCGCCGAGGCTGCCAATAAGCCCGATCCCAGGAAGAAGATGGCCAAGGAAGAAAAGCCCCAGCGCCGTACTTTCCTGGGTATTTCATTCTAAATTTCATGACAATTGAATAAAACAGAAGGGCTTTCCGGCAGACCGGAAAGCCCTTCTGTTTTTCTGACCGGCGACGTTCTGAAACAGTCCGGCCCATTCCTCTCTGCCCAGGGATCAAAAAAGAACGTCTTCAGAGACTCAGATACACAAGGAAATTCATCTCCGGATCCTCGAGCTCGAAGATCTCTCTGTGCCACACGGGCTTTCCCTGCTCTGTCTCTGTATCCCGGTAGAAATACTCATGTTCTTTTTCATAGAGCCTGCGCTGCGAGCGTCTGTCCCTGTAATAGGTGTAGCAGGCCATCAGGTTGAGCCCAGTGCTGCCGTAATCGAGCATAGCCGCGGATTCCTCATCGATGGTTGTGCCGAAGAGACCGATGCCGTGGCTGACAAATTCCTTCTTCATTATCCACCAGTAATAGCCGAAAGCCATGTACTGCTTTGGATCGCCACGCAGCTCCTTTTCGAAAACTTTCAAAAAATCTTTCTGCCACTCCCCGTCAGGAACAGCTCCGTTATGAGAGGCCTCGCGAATCAATGGAAGGAGTTCTTCCCCCTCCGGTTTCCTGATGATGATCATCCGCATCCTCCTCGCTAAAAATCCGAATCTGCGTGAACATCCCACAGACTGAGTTTCCGGTTCGCAATTTTATCTGCGGGGAGAAGAAAATCAACGAAAGCCTGCCCCCCCCCATTTCCACTCATGGGTGCGGCCATCTGTTCAGAAGGCGGACTCCGTCATCGAGCTCGTATGAGGCTTTCCCGTACCATCGGCGAAGAATACGCTGAATCATTCTTCGCCAGACACAAAAAAAAAGCACCGGAAAGGCCTTTCCGATGCCTGAAAAAAGAAGAGGATGTCTTCGGGGAAGCGGAAAATTCCGCTTCCCCTGAGACTGTATTGTCCGCCGCCGGCAGGAAATCCCGGCCGGCGGAGAACTATTGTCCGCGCTGAGGCGCGCAGTCTGCTATCTGGAAGCCCCGGACTTTGCAGCGTCCTCAAAGGCCCTGCGTTCAGGAGCGAAGACCTCTTTTTCAAGGGTCTGATCCATTTCATCGCGAAGAGAACGGAGCTGGCCTCTGAGGCTCACGATTTCGTTAGCTTTGTCGGTCACGGCTTTCACATCCGGAGTGCTGCTGCGCTCCAGAGCCCTGAGCTCGGATTTCCTGACGAAGAGGTCATCACGAACTTTATCGATTTTGCCGCGGTATTCAGACATGATTTTATCATATCTGGCCTGTCCTTCATCGGAAAGGGCTCCTCTGAAGCCAGGCCCCATGCCGTAGCCTGGGCCATAGCCGCAGGGACCGTAGCCGGGCCCCATCCAGCCTGGACCTCTCATGCCGTGGTGAAAGCCATGAAAGCCGCCCTGAAATCCGGGGCAGGGAACGTAGCCCTGTTCAGGCGCTGCGGCGTCCTGATCTTCTGCAAAGACAGAACCCGCACCGGCCACCAGGACCATGGACAGAATAAGGGGAAGAGCGATCTTGGAGGTTTTCATATCTTTTTTCCTCTGGGAAAAATTACAATGGATCAGGATTCTCTGTCTGCGGCGCCAGGGCAATTAGCGCTGGCCGGCAGCCTTTCTTTCGGGGGCAAATACTTCTTTTTCGAGTTTCTGGTTCATCTCGTCGGAAAGAGCGCGGAGTTCCCTGCGCACGCTGACGACTTCGTCAGCTTTGGCACGGACTTCCTTCGGATCAGGCCGTTCGGCTCTCTGCATAGCATCGAGTTCGGAATTCTTCACGAAAAGCTCGTCGTTAAGCTTGTCGAACTTCTCACTGTAGCTGCTGACAATCTGATCGTACTTCGCCTGGCCCGCATCTGAGAGCTGGCCGCCGTAGTAGCCCGGGCCGCCGTTCGCCATATCGGCGCCGTAGCCGCCCATCATGTGGCCATAGCCGCCCATATGACCGTATCCATTGCCCATGTGGCCATAACCACCCATCATGGGGCCATAACCGCCCATATGGTCATAGCCGCCCATGTGACCGTAACCATTCCCCATGTGGCCATAACCACCCATCATGGGACCGTAATATCCCTGACCGTAGGAGCTGTCACCGCTGCTCTGCTGATCTGACTGGGATCCCGCGGCAAAGGCGGAACCGGCACCACTCACAACAGCTGCTGCCAGGAAAAGAGGAAGAACACTTCTGGAAAATTTCATTGGTATAGCCTTTATATTCTGTAATTTCTTCCCACCGGACCGTCTGCGGCGATCCGGTGACGCAGATTGCTTATCTTACTTTCTGGGAGTCTGAGGATTGGGAGCAAGAGCCTTCATCTTCTCTTCCCAAGCCTTGCGCTCAGGAGCATAGACATCCTTTTCAAGGGTCTTCTGGAGCTCATCAGTCAGACTGCGGAACTGAGCATCGAGTTTGGAAACTTCCCCGGCGGCGGAGCTTACGGCCTTGACGTCGGGGGTAGAGGCTCTCCAGAGAGCACAGAGTTCAGCGTTCTTCACGAAAAGCTGCCCTCTGAGCTGATCCATCCTGGGACGGTAATCGCTCATGATCTTGTCAAAACGAGCCTGTCCTTCAGGAGAGAGCATTCCCCTGAAGCCGCCGTTCATGCCACCCATCATGCCGCACATGCCGCCCATGGGCATACCGCCCATCATACCAGGGCCCATCATGCCGCCCATGGGCATACCGCCCATCATACCGGGACCCATCATGCCGCCCATGGGCATACCGCCCATCATACCGGGCCCCATCATGCCGCCCATGGGCATACCGCCCATCATACCGGGGCCCATCATACCGTTCATGGGCATGTTGGAATTTCCGTTCATTGGCATACCATAGCCGCCCATCATGCCGTTCATCGGCATGTTGGAAGAGCCATTCATAGGCATTCCGGCATGAGGCTGATCAGAATTCGGGCTGGCTGCAAAAACGCTGCCGCTGCCGGCAGTAAGGGCGAGGGCCATAACAAGAGGAAGGGCAAATCTGGAAGCTTTCATAATTGTTTTCCTTTATAAAAATTTATTTTTATTTTTCAGGAAATGGATACACTGACTGGATGTTTCGGGGCTCAGGTTATTCGTCGCGGCCATCGCGGCGGCCGATATCCCGATCATCATAGTCCTGGGCATAGCCTCCCCAGCATCCCCCACGGTACGCGGCTCTGCCGCTCCGATAATAATAGCCGCAGGGAGCTCCATTCCTCATTCCATAATTCATATGGTCCCCGGGCCTCACCGGTGTGCCGTCGCGGTTGACATACTGGCCGCCAGAAATCCACGCACAGGGAACATTCCAGCTCGGAGAAGGGGTTCCATAACGATCAGCTGCAAAGACTGAGCTGGCGCCTCCGACAAGGGCTGCGGCCAAAACGAAAGAAAACGCTGTCTGAGACAATTTCATTTTTTCGCCTTTACACTTTGAAAAAATTGATGGTGAGCCTGATGCGTGCCGGGACCGTTTCCCGGCACGCAAAAACTGTTTTCCTAAGGATTCTTCACACTTGTGCCTGGCTGCCCGTCAGCGGACGGCACTGCCGTTTTTATAAGGCCTGGGGGGCTTTTGCTCCCGGACTGCGTTCTGCCCGGCCGGAGTCCTGTGCCCGGGAGCGGGACGAACGCCCGCAGGGGGCACCGGTTTCGGAGCGGGACGGACGCCCGCGGAAGGCACCGGTTTCGGAGCGGGGCGAACGGCAGGAGCCGGATGCTGCGGCTCAGGAACAGGATGATGAGGATGGGCATACCCCACGTCGTCCGGCGGCGGTCCGTAAGGGGCACACCCGGTCACACCCAGCGAACCCGCGAGAGCCATGGACATGACAAAGGGAAGGAAAAATTTTGTTCTCTCCACTTCCTTAATCTCCTTCTGGTAAAGATGAACATACCCCTGGTGTCTGCTGAAGCTCTGCGCTTCAAAGCGGACTCAGCAGGACGGATTAGTCATCATCCCTGCCATGTCCTCTGCCACGATCCCAACCTTCATGGCGGCCATTGTCATGGCGGCGCATATCACGGCCGCCATCACGCATGCCGTCGCGGGGAGGCCTGCGCATATCGCGGTCACCATCACGCATACCGTCGCGGGGAGGTCTGCGCATATCGCGGTCTTCACGATAGCTCCCACGATCAGAGTTATTCTCCTTCAGATCGCGGAAATCACGCTTAGCCTGATTCATGTCCTGCTGCATGTCTCTGGCTCCCTCCATGATACCCTCACCCGGATACGCGGACACCGCTGAGGAGCTCAGGCCAAACGGAGCGGCCATAAGAAAAGCAGACATAAAAACCACCGTTTTTGTGGGAAACATAGATACAACCTCCTGTTCCCGGTTGAATGCCCGGAAGGCGGAGCCTTTGCCGAACACGCCTAACTTTATGCAAACAGCATGCCAATTAATAAAAAACCTCTCACGGGATACGGAGCCATCTCCGTATCTGCCTTTAATTATAGGCTGTTACAAAATAAATAAAAATAGATTTTTTATCCAAAATACCGGCGCAGCAACCGTAAAAAACTTCTTTCTGCCGGCGTGACAAAAATCCTGTCATGGAGGGATGCGGCCGCTGGATACTTTTTGAACAGTGTATACGTATTGCCCTGAACCGGTTGGCTATACTTTGGACAATGCCAGGGAAAAGCGTTCCCGCGGAATCAGACTCCCTGAACACTCAGGCTGACGGAACACCGGCGGAGGGGGCTCCTTTCCGGAAGAACACCCCCTTCCATCCGGATACAGCCGGGGGAAACAGGAAAAACAGGAAAAGAGAACGGCCCTGTCCCCACAGGGCGGCAGAGGCTGCCGCGGATTCACTTTCCTTATAGAAGAGACTGTCCTCGCATACGTTCCATCATGCAGAGCCACTCCGCTTACGCTTCGTCCCTGATGAGCAGTTTCCATGCTGCCGCACGCTTTTCACATTCTCCGGCCCGGACGGAGCGCAGGCTGCGCTCCGCTTCAAAAAGCCCTCTCTCCGGAATATGATATGCAGGTATCCCGTTTTCCGGGAGGTTTAAGGAAATGCTGTTCAGAAAAAGAAACAAGAAAAAGTTCCCCGGACCGGCGCTTTCCGGGGAAAAGCCCGTACGGCGTGCCATGGTAGCAGACGGACGCGTGCAGGGCGTCGGCTTCCGCTATTTCGCAAGGAGCCTCGCGCGGGAACATGGTGTGACGGGCTGGGTTATGAACATGCCTGACGGCACCGTGGCCATGGAAGTCCAGGGCCCTGAGGACAGTGTGGACAGTTTTGCCGGGGCTATATCGAACCCGCCCACGGACTGGTACATCCGCGTCACCAGCCTGAAGATCCGGAACCTTCCCCTGGTGCCGGACGAAGCTGATTTTACCATCCGGTTTTATGGCCAGCGGTTCTGACTCTGCCATCCAGGGAAGCTGAATGGCGCCGTACAGAACCTATTTTCCGCTGCCCTGTCCTCCGCTCCTGTTTTCCACGGAGGCAAGCCACTCGAGGGCCAGCGCAGCCGCGTTCTGCTCGGACTTCTTCACGCTGGTGCCCTCCGCCGTAAATTCCCTGCCTCCGGGAAGAAAGACGCTTGACGTGAAGACCCGGGCATGGCTCGGGCCGACAGCGCTCTGCAGCGTGTAGTACGGTCTCTCGCCGCCGAATCTGTGCTGCACGCGTTCCTGGAGGGCTGTCTTGTGATCGCGTTCCTTCTGGGCATCATTGGGGCTTTGGGGCCAGTGCCCCTCAAAAATGCGGGCAACGGTTTTCTGGCATGCCTCAAATCCGCCATCCTGATAGATAGCAGCCATAACAGCCTCAAAGACGTCACTGAGATTGGTATCCCGTGTTCTGCCGCCCTGGGCTTCCTCGCCGCGTCCAAGGAAAAGAAGGCGGTCTATGCCTGTCTGTCTGGCAAAATTGGCGAAACTGTGCGTGCTCACCAGACTGGACCTGAGGCGTGTCAGATCGCCTTCGCGCGTGTCGGGGAACCGTCTGAAAAGCTCGGCGGAAACGCAGAGCTCCATGACTGCGTCGCCAAGGAATTCCTGCCTTTCATTATGTGCCGCGTTGAGTCCCTGCTCATTGGCGTACGAGGTATGCGTCAGGGCCCTTTCGAGGAGCTCCACATTCCTGAAATGATACCCCAGTTTCGTCTCCAGCTCATTCAGTTTCTTTTTATCCACGGTCGGATAGCTGCTCATAATCTGTACGCCCTCCCCTGCAGACATTTTTAACCGGATTTCCGGCAAATTTACTGCTTTTCCCCTTAAATGATCACTGACTCCCGTTGTCAAGCAAACCGCACTCCGGATTCCGGAGGAGGCATGCCTTTCCTTGACTTTGAATATCCTTATGCTAACTCACAGTCACACTAAAATCCTTTGAGGAGAACATTATGGCTGCATATGACATCAGAATGATGAAGCTCGTCTCGGGCGAGATCGTCCTCGGCAAGTACGATGCTGAAAAGGATCAGCTCACCGACGTCGCCCAGCTTCAGAACGTGCCCACCCAGCAGGGCATGCAGATGCTGATCACCCCTTACGGGTTCCCCTTTGAGAACAAGTTCCACGCCGTCATGGAAGGCCGCTTCATTCTTTACCGCTTCTCCGACACCCCGAAGGAGCTCCAGGACAAGTACATCGAAGTGACCACCAATCTCACCGTCGCCAACGGTCTCGGCAAGATTCACTTCGGCGCCACCGGCGGCTCCACCTCCGGTTCCGGCCTCATCAGCTAGCGGCTCATCAATAGCGTCATAACCAGGGCGGCGCCCACGGCGCCGCCCTTTGTGTCCCGGCCTTTCCCTCATTTCTGAACACGAACACACAGGTATATCGAAGAAATGCGTTCCCTCCTGCCCCGCCTCAGACAGCCCAGCCGCTACACCGGCATTGAACAGGGTGCCGTCCATAAAGATCCTTCAGCCATCACCGTACGCGCCGCACTCTGTTTTCCCGATCTCTATGAAGTCGGCATGTCCCATCTCGGACAGAAAATCATCTACGGCATCATCAACAGGCATCCTTCATGGTGGGCCGAGCGCTGCTACGAGCCTGACAGGGAGGACTGCGCTATCCTCAGGGAAACCGGCACACGCCTTGCCACTCTCGAATCCGACACGGATTTGAAGGATATGAACCTGGTGGGTTTTTCCATCACCCACGAACTCTGCTATCCCGATGTCCTCAACATGCTGGATCTCGGTGGCATCCCCCTGCATACCAGCGAGCGCTCTCAGGATCTGAAGGCCTGCCCCCTGGTCATCGCCGGCGGCGGCAGCACTTATACCCCCGGCATCGAGCGCACCAAAATCCCTCAGCGCAGAACCCATGGCACCATTCCTCGATCTCATGATTCTGGGCGATGGCGAGGAAACCATGGTGGATCTCCTGAACGCCCTCGAAAAAGCCCTTCAGGAGGGCACCACACGCTCCGATTTCCTGCGTACGGCCTGCGCCATACCGGGTATCTACGTGCCCTCTCTCTACAGGGAAGGCAGTGACGGACGCATGGAGCCTGTCATTCCGGAAGCCGCCCACCCCACCAGACGCGTGGTGGCTGACTTTGACAGCCTCTTCTATCCCACGAATCAGGTCGTGCCCATCGCCACGGTGCACAACAGACTTTCCCTGGAAATCGCCCGCGGCTGCACGCGGTTCTGCCGCTTCTGCCATGCCGGCGTGGTATACAGGCCGGCCCGCGAACGGAGCGTGGAGACAGTCACAAAGCTTCTGAAGCAGTGCCTCGACGAGACCGGGTTTGACGAAATCAGTTTTCTGTCCCTGAGCGCAGGTGATTACTCAGCGCTCAGGACGCTGTGCTCGACCACGCTGGACCGCTGCGCGGAGGAACAGATTTCCCTTTCTCTGCCCTCCCTGCGCGTGGGATCCATCGACGACAGCATCATGGACCGAATGTCCTCCATCCGCCGCACAGGCATGACGCTCGCCCCCGAGGCCGGCAATCAGCGCCTGCGCGATGTCATCAACAAGGGCATCACGGAAGAGGAAATCATGCTGCACGTCCAGAAGCTTCTGGAATACGGATGGAGGCAGGTCAAGCTGTATTTCATGGTGGGACTGCCCACGGAAACCGATGACGATCTGCGGGCTATTTACGAGCTCTGCGAAAAAGTGCGTCTCGCCGGCGGCCCCGGCCGCCCCAAGCTCGCCGTCACAGCCGCTCTCTCCCCCTTCGTGCCCAAGCCTTTCACGCCCTTCCAGTGGGCTGATCAGATTCCGCTTCCTGAAATCAAGCGGCGTATCGAACTAGTGCACAGCCTCTTCCGCGGCAAGCGGGGACTTACTATGCGCTGGCACGAGCCCCAGGTCAGCCACCTCGAGGGCATTCTTTCCCGAGCCGGCCGCTCCATGGCACCTGTTGTGGAAAAGGCCTTCCGCAAAGGGGCCATCTTTTCGAGCTGGATGGACAAGTTCTCCTTTGAGCCCTGGCGCGAAGCCCTTGCCGAGTGCGGCTTCGACGAGGAAGAATGCATACGGGGAAAGGAACCAGGCAGTGTCTTTCCATGGTCTCACCTCGAAAGCGGCGTCAGCGAGGAATTCCTGCTCAGGGAGTGGAAGCGGGCCCATGAGGGCAAAGTCAGCCTGGACTGCCGCTACAATCCCTGCAGCAACTGCGGTGCCTGCGATCGCGGAAAGCTCCCCTCCCGCCTGCCGCACACGGACGGAAACAAAATATGCAACCGTCTCGTCTTCCCCCAGCGCGACCAGCAGCCCAACCAGCCGAAGAGAGACGAAAACGGGCGCATTATTCTCAGGGAAATTTCCTCAAAGCCGCCGCAGATCGCCCCGGAGCTCATCGTCCGCGCCATAAGCTACCGCATCTGGCACGAAAAAATGGGCGAAAGCTGCTGGCTTTCCCAGCTTGAGCTACAGGCCGTGCTCGACAGAGCTCTGCGCCGCGCCCACATCCCCATGGCCTTTTCCCAGGGCTTCCATCCGTTGCCCTTGCTGTCGTTCGGCCGCGCCCTGTGCCCCTCATAAGCTTCGGGCGGGCCCTCCCCGTCGGCGTGCAGAGTGCCTGTGAATGGTTCTCCGTGACACTTCGCGAAAATCTTTCCGCCCTGCGCCTCATTAACGAACTCGCTCCCTGCCTGCCCCGGGGGATCCTGGCCTACAGGGCCGTCCCCGTTCCCTATAAGGACAAGACTATGCAGGCCGTCTCCGAACGCTTCCATGTCACACTGGATGGGGGACAGGGCGAACTCGGGCGCTGCTTCAGGGGTTTTCAGAACGCCGCCTCCTTCACCTTCACCCGGGAAACCAAGAAGGGCGAACGCACCTGCGATGTGCGGCCCCTTGTCCAGAACATCGTATTCCCGGAAAATCCCGGAGAAACGGGGGTGACATTCGACGGGGTCTGGGGTACGGGGTACCTGTCACCCCTGCTGATCTGCAGGGCCATTTTAGCGCCGCTCGGCGACTTTACCGCCCTCGCCCAGGCGCTGCATATCACCAAAACCGCCCAGTTCATGCCGGACGGCACTGTCGAAAGAGGAGTGCATTAGTATATGGGACGCGATCACACAGATACGTGGTTCTTTTTCGGCGACTCCGTCACACTCGGAGTCAATGACAACGTTACCCCTGGCGGATTCGTGAGCAGGCTCGCTCTCAAGGGGGCCCAGAAAGGCCTTTACGAATTTCCGCCGGCCACGTTCTACAATCTCGGCGCCAGACGCCAGACCATGGCGCAGATTCAGGATCGCTTCAAACGCGAATACGAAGCCAGACTCATGCCCGGCATCCGCTCCCGTTTCGCTTTCTGCACCGGCACCGTCGATGCGCTCAGGGGAGCCGCTCCCGAAGCCATGGCGGAAAACCTTGCCGGCCTTCTGAACGAAGCAAAGGGAATCGCACCCACCCTTTTCATCTGCCCTCCGCCGCTTTTCGACGACGGACCGCGTGAATGTCTCTCCCGCTTCGCCGCTCTGGCTTCTGATATCTGCGGCAGGCTTAATATTCCCTGCGTCAACATCTTTGACACACTCATGAGCAGAAGTTATGTAGCCCTCCTTACGGATCACATTCATCCCGGACCGGAAGGCAATGAACTTGTCGCCAGCCTGCTCATTGAGCAGCCCGAGATGCTCACCTTCCTCAAGGCAACAGACTAGGAGCCACGCTGTATGGGATCTGATTCACCCTTTTTGGACGATACCATTCCTTTTTCTGAGCACGCACGTGGAATGAAAGATGATGAACTGCTCGACATCTGGGAACAGGTGCAGCGCATCATGATCGCACTTCAGGATCACATCATCCCCGGCGTTGAGATGAAATCAGGAGTCGAGGACGCCGTCCTCGTGGAACTCCTGCGCCGCGATACGCTGCGCCGCCAGACTCATCTGCGGCACACGCAACGCAAAACGCACCTGCAACCTATACCTCAGGGACGGCGCAGGCAGCACTGCGCGTCGAAGCGTGCCAGCCAGGCCCGTTAATACCGGAATCAAAAAACAAAGCGGGGCGTTCTTCTTCAGAAGAGAAGAAGAACAGCCCCCTTTTTTGATCTTTTCTCAGACACGGGGAGAAACCACATACGTGCCATGTCCTCGAAAAGCGCAGGACTCCACAGAGAAGCCGGGCTCCGCTGTGCCGTTCTGAGTCCTGAAATTCCCTTTCCCCACTCCATACTTTTCATTAGCAAAAAAGTATAGATCTCCAGACATAATTTTACGGATTTTTTTGGCGGCACCAGAAGGAGGCGCAGCCTTCACAGGCAGAGCCGTTTCCCCCACAATGGAGGGAACAGTCAGCCGGCGGATACCGCCGGTATCATAAATACGAAGGCGCACAATATCAGCCCGTCCCGCTGAAATACATCGCATTATTGGGGAAGGCTTCCCGCGCTCAGGCATCCTGTTCCGTAAGGCAGGGGACAAAGGGCAGGCACACAGTGAATACCGTACTGCCCGGATCACCACGTTCGAGAAAGATACGCCCGCCCATTTCCTGCACCAGGCCGCGGCAGACGGCCAGGCCATGGCCAATGCCGCTTTTCCCCCTGCTGGTGCTGAAGAACGGAGCGAAAATCTGTCTGCGTATTTCCTCTGGCACGCCGCGGCCCGTATCCGAAACACGGATTTCCACGAATCTTGGGTTCGTTACCGGCCCATCCCCTCCGGCACCGCCAGGGTTTTCCAGCCCGGAAAGTTCGATCATGGCGCGCTCCTCAGGCGTACGGGCTTCCCTTAGAGTTGTTTCAAGGCCGAGGACACCGCCCTGAGGCATGGCGTCCAGAGCGTTTTCAACAAGATGCAGGATCACCTGTCTGAGTTCGAAAGGCTCACCCATAAAAACAGGAATAGCGCTATCTATTTTTACATGAGGCCTGACACACTGAGCGCGCATCCTCTCCTGAAAGATGATAATGACTTCACGCACGACATCGCGCAGCAGGATTCCCATCTTTCTGCGCCCCGTTCCCTGGCTGAGCACGAGAAGACTCTGCATCATGGATTTCACTCTGCGGCTCTGCCGTTTAATGGTCTCCACCGCATCCTTCAGTTCTTCAAGCGTGGCTTCCGGAAGATGGCAGGCGGGCTCCTCCTGCAGAATGTCGCCGATATCACCTGCGGCCTGAACCATGATGTTGACCGGATTATTCACGCCGTGGGCGACCCCCTTCGTCAGCCTGTCCAGGGTGCGCATGCGCGCCGCCTCAGCGTACAGCTCGTGCTGACGTTCGGCTTTCTGCCTTCCGAGTGCCCTTTCCAGAGCCGATTCCACGGACGCCATGGAAACCGGCTTGGCCAGCCAGTCGAAGGCCCCGAACCGCATGGCTTCGGCTCCCTGCTCGGCCTGTGCCGGCTCTGTCAGCATGACGCAGGGGGTCTGCGGCCACTTTCTGCGCATGCGGGAAAGCAGCTCGAGTCCGCTCATGCCCGAAAGGTGCACGCCCAGGAGTGCCACGTCGCAGGGACGTTCCCCCAGCTTCTTCAGGGCTTCCTCTCCGCTCCCGGCTGACCGGGCGCTATATCCCTGAAGTTCCAGCCTTGCGGCCAGAAGTTCAGCAAAGGCCGGCTCGTTGTCGACGATGAGAACATCCATGGAAAGCACTCCTGAAAATAAGCCCGAGGGCACAGACACTCCGGTTTTTCCGTTTTTGCTCTTCTCTCCTCAGTCTTGCCACCGGAATTCCGCAGACTCCGGACGCAACAGAACAGGCAGGCAGGGTAACTCAAAATGCATATCTTAATTTACACCTCACCGCTATTGGAATATATACTCTAATTCCGGGTTAAGGCTGTTCCGGAGCTTTCCGGGGTGTCTTTCTCCCCTCACAAAATTCTCTCTGGCGCGTAGTCCGCTGCGGCTTTCCTCCCCGGCATCAGTTCCCGGACGCCCAGCCGGAGCAGGAGTTGTTCCGCCCATGCTCAAAACCAAAGAAACCATAAAAAAAGGCATTATGCAGCTTCTCGTCCGTGCCGCGCCGGAAAACCGCAGGGCCGTCATCAATCTCCTGCCTGCGGCCAAGCGGGCTCTTGATCAGGGCTATGTCCCTGACGCCCGCAGCGTTCCCCTGCACAGCTGGCGCTGCCTTCTTACCCTGCTCGCCCAGACGGCTGCCATGCAGACTGACGCGGACGCGTTCCTCCGCGTCTCCAACGAGCTTCTCATGATCGGCGATAAACTTGTACCGCCGGCCGAGGCACTGCGTCAGAGCGCGGAACTGCTCATGCACAATTTTCACGCGCAGCTCTACGTCTGCCGCATGCGGGATAAGGATGGCAACTGGCGCGTCACGTCCGCATCCACTGATGACGGCAGTCCTGTGCCCATGTTCGCCCCTGCGCTCGAGGAGGGCCTTCTCCGCCACCCTGTCATGCGCGCCGTGTCCCAGAGCCACGAGCAGTTCATCGTTTCCAACAACCTGCACAGCATCGAAAAGGGCGGCGAGTCCTTTGACTGCTTCGGATACCGCACAGGCTACCGCTCCCGCCTGGCCTTTATCCTGCGTGAGCACAAAAACGTGACGCCCTTTGGCCTTGTCATGCTCTACACCCGCCAGGAATTCGGATTCGAACAGTTCGATGAACGGTTCCTGAGCCGCTGCGCCCGCCTCATCAATCTCGTGGTGGGACGCCGCATCGCTCTCGCCAGGGATACTCTGGAGAAGGCCGCCGGAGCCATGGCCCATTACGGCAACAACGCCCTGAATACTATGCGCGCCCACGCCGAATACTGCGGCGACCTCGTGGAAATCCTCGACGAAAATCTCACAAAAGCGACACGTCTCTCGCGCCAGCTAAGGGCAGAACTGCCCCCGACGACCCGCCCCGGCCATATGGCCGATGATCTCGAAAAAGCTCTCACCCGCATGGATCTCACTGAACTGGCAGGCCATCTCGGCGGCGTCCTCCAGGGCGTCAAACGCATGACCCGCATCATCAAGTCCCTGCAGAAGAGCGTTGACCGCCCCCGCCTGCTGAAATATGTGCAGGGCGTAGACGTCCTGAAGCTCGATGATGACAAAAATGCCAAAGACGATTCCTGAAAAAGAGCCTGACCCCGTGGCCTCGTCGTTTCCTGTAGGGAACGAACGCCTTCATTCCGCTCAAAAACGCCGTCTTCCCCCTCGGGAAGACGGCGTTTTTTCTCCCGCAACTCCTTATGCTTGCACCTTCTTTACGTTCTTTTTACAATTTTTTTCTTTCAAAATACTCTTTTTTTGAGTTAATAGTGACTGAATTTCCTTAAACAAATGTCACCCAACAGGTACTCTTTTCATGCGTGATGAAAATAACGTCAGGATACTGCTGATTGACGATGATGAAGAATTCTGTCAGCTCACCCGGGACTACCTCGAACTGCAGAATATGACCCTCGATTACTGCACATCGGGGATATCCGGCATCCAGGCCATAGAAAAAAATACATACGATCTCATTCTGCTGGATATGATGCTGCCTGACGAGCCCGGCGTGGAAGTGCTGCGCCAAATCCGGGCCGTGAGTTCCATCCCCGTCATCATCTTCTCCGCGCATAACGATGAAACCGACCGTATCGTCGCGCTGGAGCTCGGCGCTGACGATTACGTGCCCAAGTCGTTTTCTTCCAGGGAACTTCTCGCCCGTGTCCGTGCCGTCCTGCGGCGCACCTCAGCGAAAGCAGAGGAAGAACACACGCACGTCCTCTCCGTCGGAGGACTGGAACTCACCCCCCGTACGCATCAGGTTTCCTTTAGCGGCAGGCCGCTTGAACTCACCTACGTGGAATACTCCATTCTTCAGGCACTCATGCGCGCTCCCCGTGTCATCTTCCCGAGAAAACGCCTGCTCAATCTCTTCGCCGATAAGGAGTGGAACAAGTTCGACCGCTCCGTGGATGTGCACATTTCCACCCTGCGGAAAAAGCTTGCTGACGCCACCGGAAAAACAAATTATATCCGCACAGTGCGCAGCGCGGGCTACATGTTCGTCCCTCAGGACGAGGATAAGCCCTCTTAAACCAGCCCTTCACAGAGGGCTGACGCGGGGCTCATTTCATGAAACTCTTCAAATCCAACCTGTATTTCAAAACCATATGCTGGCTTCTGCTGAACCTCCTCCTGCTGGCCGGCATCGGGCTCGGCGTCATCGTCTGGTTCACTCACGGTTCGCCGGAAGACAGGGGCGTTCTGCCCGCCTCTCTCCTCAGCACAAAATGCGACAGCGCTCTGCGCGTTATCAGCGCCAATCTCCAGTACAGGGACGTCAAAGACTGGAAGGAGCTTGTTTCTCCCTACGCCAGGAAGCTTCCCGTCGCCGTACACCTGCAGACACTGGACACGGAATCCATCCGCGATGCAGCCATTCCCGACGCGATGGTGAAAAAGGCAGAAACACTGCCTACATCCATCTATACCTTCTGCCCGTCGCCGGACATCACGTTCTGGGATCCCATGGGCTCGACCATGTTCGCCGAGAAGGACAGCGGCGTCTCTTACGGTCTTCCTCCCGTTCCCCCGGCCCTGTTTGCCCACACGTCTTCTCCGTCCCGTTTCTGGGTAGGCAGGATCATGTATATTCCTGACGACATCCGTCAGATCCACACAGTCCTCGTCACCATGGAGTCTGATTCTTTCGACGGCCATGGCTTCTATTTCGAGACAAAAACGGTTCTTCTGCTGACCCTCGTCCTGCTCGGTATCTCCTTCCTCTGGTGGCTCCCCTTCATCCGGCATCTTTCCCGCCCTCTGCGCCAGATGGCTGACTACGCCCAAAAAGTAGGACTCGAGGGCTGGAGGGCTGATCAGCCTATCCTGAAGAACAGCGTTTTCACGGGAAAACGCAGGGACGAGATTGGCCAGGTCGGCTACGCCCTGGCCAGCATGACCCAGCGCCTGCACCGCACGCTCACTGGCCAGCGCCAGTTCATACGCTATGTCGCGCACGAGCTGAACACACCGCTCGCCAAGGCGCAGATGGGGCTTGGCATACTGGAATGCAAACTGAAGGGAGACGAACAGAAACGCGTCCGGCAGATCATGGGACACATCAGCCGTCTGTCCGTCCTCACGGAGGAAGTGCTCTCCTACCTGCAGGCAAAAGCCTCCATGGACGTTCCAGAGAAGAAGCCTCTTGAACTCGCGCCTTTTCTGAAATCCATCGTGCAGTGCGAAGCCCCCCAGGGGGACGTGCGTATAGAGGCCGAGGAAGGCCTCACACTGAACACCGATCGCTTATACCTGCAGCGCTGCATCATGAACCTTCTCCGTAACGCCCAGCATTACGCAGGAGAGTACGGACCCATCATCATCCGGGCCGAAAAAACAGAACATGATACCGTCATCTCTGTGATCGACTCGGGAGTCGGCGTCCCGGCAGAAGATCTGCCTTCTCTGTGCGAACCCTTCTACCGCGGCCACGCATCCACAACCCACCCCGGAGGAACCGGGCTCGGACTCTCCATCGTCAAGAACTGCACGGAAAGCCTCGGCGGAACACTCGAATACGGCAACCGCAGGCCGCACGGCTTCGCCATCCGGATGCGCTTTCCCCTGGAAACGAAAGACACGAAGGCCAGGCTCTGGTAACCGCTCTCCATACAGGATTACCCTGAAGCGCGTGGCCTCCGCTAAAAATTGTATACGAAGAAGAAACGCTTTCTCTGTTCATGCAGGAAGCCTCATGGCATTCAGCACCTTCCTTTATGTGAAATAATGTACAAAACAAAACTCTTTCAGTGCCGGATGACGTTTTTGTCGTTCGAAAAAGCTGTGCCTTTGGGTCATTTGTAAATATACATTTACATTTTTTAACATTTCCTTAACAAATATTTCCTTTTATTTCAGATAGATATTGAAAGTAGGTTTTTCCATTTGGAAAAACAAAATAACCTGTTTTCAGGAGAAGGAAACATGTTAAAACTTTCACATCTTCTGACACTGGGAGCCGCTCTGCTCCTCGGCGTGCCCGTAGCCCAGGTTTCGGCCTCTGCTCCAAACGCGGAACAGCCGCTGGAATGGAATCTCGTGAATCCTTCTGGCGCCATTAAGATTGCCCAGATTCAGCCTGCCAAGCGTATTTCCACGCTGGACGGCAAGACCGTTGCCTTCCGCTGGAACGGCAAGAACAACGGCGACGTTGTGCTCGACCATCTCTGCGATCTGATGAGCAAAAAGTTCCCCAGCACCAGGTTCGTCAAAATATACCAGAAAGATCCAAGCACGGTCGGCATCTCCGGGTCGGCTCCTGAGTCCGAACGTATTGCCAGCTCCGTGGCTTCCATGAAGCCCGATCTGGTGATCGCGTCCCAGGGCGACTGAGGCAGCTGCACCTCATGGCTGGTAGTTGACCAGTGTAATCTTGAAAAGTCCGGTATTCCTACTGTCACCATCGTTACCAATCAGTTCAAGGGGCTCGCTCTCGGAACGCAGAAGAGCCAGGGCCTGACAGATCTCTGCTTTGTCGAAATTCCCCATCCTCTTGGCATGATCTCAAAAGAAGAAGTACATGCCAAGATTGATGCCGCTTTCAATCAGATTGTGGATGCCTGCATCAAATGGCAGCCCACTCCGCCCAAGGCCGACGCCCAGGCTAAGCCCTATCCTGCCAAGACTGTGAAATTCAAGGGCACCTACGCTGACGTCAATCAGATGTTCCAGAAGCGCAAGTGGTCGCTTTCGCTGCCCATCGTGCCGCCCACGGTTGAAAAGGTGCAGGCCATGCTTAAGGGCACCAAGCGCGATCCTTCCGAAGTTGTCTGGGTAGTGCCTCCGCGCAACGGCATGCTGACCGTTGAACTCGTTGCCACACTCGGCGTCATGGCCGGCGCGCAGCCCGAACATATGCCGCTGCTCCTCGCCACCGTAGAAGCCATGAAGCAGCCGGAGGCCGCCTGGCGCGGCACTTCCACCACGACCGCTGCCACCTGCCCGCTCTTCATCATCAGCGGTCCCATTGTGAAGCAGCTCAAGCTGAACGCAGGCACCGGCACCGCAGGCGGTGAGAACCCTGTGACGAACGCCCTCGGCTATTTCGTCAACCTCGTCGGCGACGTCGTAGGCGGCTCCGTGCCTCCGAGCCTCGACAAGAGCACACACGGAACCTCCTTTGACCTGGTGGCCAACGTCATCTGCGAAAACTTCGAAGGAACCCCGTGGAAGGAATCCTTTGCTGAGGAACAGGGCTTTACCCGCAACGACAGCATCGTGACCATCTCCACTTCCTATCCTCCCAACGCCAACATCGACCATGACAGCACGGCGAGCACAGATTTGCTGAACACGTTCGCGGCCGGCATCTCCGGCACGGCGTCCGGCATCGCCAGCTGCCTCACGGTCAACAAGAGAGACCCCAAGAGCCCCTATGACAGGGCTCTCAGCCAGTGGAACAACTCCGCGACCTACGCCCTCATTGTCGTCTGCCCCGAGCACGCAAAGACCCTGCTCCAGGATATGAAGACCAAGGACGCCATCAAGGACTACCTCGTTAAGAACGTGGGCCTGCCCTACAAGCTCTACACCAAGGGCATTTGCCAGCCGCCCAAGGAATTCGGCGAGTACAATGAGAACACCTTCATCCCGCGCTTCACGCAGAAGGAATCCATCAAGCTCGTTGTTTCCGGCGGCCCCGGCAAGCAGACTCAGTTCTGGGTGCCCTTCCCGCAGGTCTGGAAGCCAGTCTCCGTTAAGATTGGTGAATAACAGCTGAAAACCAGCGGGGGATTCCGCAAGGGATCCCCCGCCCGTACCAGCCTGGAGGAAAACATGTCCACTTCTCGCCGTCAGTTCATCAAGGATACCGCGCTCGCCGGCGCCGCCGCTGCAGCGGGTACGCTCATCGCAGGAAAGGCAGAGGCCATTGCACCGAAATACGACAGGGATCTCGAAGGCATCATCGAGATGCATGTGCACGCCACGCCCGACATCCGTCCGCGTTCCATCGACCAGCTCGATCTGACAAGACAGTTCAAGGCAAACGGCTATCGCGCCGTTATGTTCAAATGCCACGATTTTTGCACCGCTGACAACGCCTATCTCCTTGATAAAATGGTTGATGGCATCGACGTCTTCGGCGGTATCGTTCTCAATCTCAACTACGGTCCCACCGTCAATGTCAACGCCGCAAAGAGCGCTGTCAAACTCACGGGCGGCTACTGCCGCTGTATCTGGATGCCCACCTATCAGTCTGCCTATGACTACGGCAGAAAAAACAAGAAGGGCGTCCCTGTCGTTGACAGCACGGGCAAGGTTCTGCCCGAAGTTGTCAGCGTCATGGAGATCTGCCGCGACGAAGACATCATTTTCGCCACGGGCCATTCCTCTCCCGACGAAGCCGTGGCTCTCGTCAAAAAAGCGAAAGAAGTGGGCGTCAGAAAGTGCGTTGTGACGCACTGCACACAGACCTACTGGCACATCACGCTGGATCAGGCCAAGGTATGCCTCGAAAACGGCGCGTATCTCGAACATTCCATTCTGCCTTATTACAATGGCGTGCACTGTCTGATTCCTGCATACCAGAAGGCACAGCAGACGCCCCTGGAAGAATTCGTCAAATACATCAGACTGGATCCTTCCCATCAGTTCATTTCTTCGGATCTCGGCATGTCCAAGATGCCGAATCCCGTCGATGGCATGAGGGACTGCCTCCATGGCCTGCGTCAGGCCGGCCTCACCGACAAGGACCTCGATCTCACCACGCGCAGGGTTCCCGCCCTTCTGCTTGGGATCTAGCCTGTTTCCGCCACCGGGCCCCCGTGGGGTGCGGGGCACACCGATCCGGAGGAGATACCATGCGTCTCTTCTCTCTCTTTTTACTGCTGTGCGTCCTTCTCCTGCCGGCACAGGCTTCTGCTTCCCTGACCGTCTGCAACCCATCGGGTCAGATGGAAGACGGACAGTACATCGATATTGTCCTGTCTACACAGACGGGAAAAACTGCTTCCGCTTATCCGGGAAAAGAGCGCGAAACCCTGCGGGACGACAGTCTCGAGGCCTTCAATGATCTCTTCCTGAAGCGGGGCTGGGGCGACGGCCTGCCGCTCATTCCCCCTACTCCCGAACGCGTGGAAGCCATGCTGAAAGGTTTTGACGAACCCGGCGACATCCCCGTGGCCGTTCTCCCCCCCCATGGACGGTGTGGCGACCGTGGAAAAGATCGCCGTCAACGCTGTCATGGCCGGATCGAGCCGAGGCACATGCCTCTCCTTGTCGCCGCTGTCGAAGCGGTAAGCCTGCCGGAATTCGATCTGAGGGGCATGTCTACGACGACCAATCCCGACGCGGTTCTCGTGATCGCGAGCGGCCCCATCGTCAAAAAAATGGGCCTCAACGCAGGAAGCGGCACCTTCGGCCGCGGTAACAAAGGCAACGCTGCCATAAGCCGAGCCCTGCACCTTATCATCCAGAATGTGGGAGGCAGTCACCCGGGAATCACGGACATGTCCACACTCGGCCAGCCTGGCGAATTTGTCATGTTCCTGGCCGAAAACGAAGACGCGAGTCCCTGGGCGCCCTTTCACACGGAGAATGGCTTCCTCCCTGAGCGCAATGTGGTCACCGTGGCTTCCGTGGAGGGATATTCCGGAATCATGGGCATTGGCTATACCCGCCCCGAGTACCTGAACCTCATAGCTGCCTGGCTCAGGGGACACGACAGGCCCTACCGCAGCGCTGTCATCCTCATCATCGCGCAGGACACAGCAAAAATGCTGGCCAGGGAAGGCTGGACACGGGAAAGCATCCGTCAGTACCTCAGACAGCAGGCCTGCATTCCCTTTGGCGAATGGAAGCGCCGCTTCCGCGGAGCCACGGAAGCGAAACACCACGTCCCCGGGGACATTCTCCGCACGAAAGACGACAGCGAGCCTGTTCCCATGCCCTTCGTGGAGTCCATGCCCATTATCGTTGCCGGCGGCCCCGGCGAAAAGAGCATGCTCATGCCGTGCTGGGCCAACGGACGTCCAGTCAGCGTGGAAGTGCACCTTCCTGTTGACTGGAAATAAGGACCTCAATTGTAAAGATTACGGGCTCCATCTTTACAATAAATTGCAGATCCCAAAAATTCATACCTCAGAATTCTGCTACAAACAAAAATGCGTTAACAAATGCGATGCCTTATCATCGCAAGGAGACATATCATGAAATTCCGCGCTCTGATTCTCGCTCTGGCCATTACCCTCTTCTCCACTCCTATGGCTTTCGCCAACTCCGATCATCCTTTTGAACTCAACGACGCAACCGCCGAAGATCTTATGAACAGATGCTTCTTCTCCCAGGAACTCGCGGACAAGATCCTCGAACTCCGTGATTCCCTCGGCGGCTTCCAGAGCTGGGATGACCTCAAGGACCTCAAACTTTCCGATGCCGAACTGAGCATTCTGCATTCTGAAGCAACCATTCACGGCGTTGCCGTCGACTGTAACTGCTAGCCGGCCCCCTTATCTTTGGGAAGACCGTCTCCGGCATATCCGTCCGGAACGGCCTTCCCGGCCTTACATCGCAAAGCTGGCTGCGGGAGCTTCCTTTGGAAGCCGATCATACACATTCCCGCAGAATCATTTTCCGGACGGACAGAAAGAGCCCTCCACCGGCAGGCCGCGCAGAGAAGAGAACAAATCGGCCCGCCACGCAACAAAAAACAGACGGCGCGCATACCGCCTTTCCGGAACCGACTGTGCCTTTACACAGCCTTCGGTCTGTGCGCTTTGTCCTCCTTCCAGTCCGGAACACAGGCAGGTCTATTATGCCAGAGAGCTATTCGAGAAGAAATTTCCTCAAGCTAAGCGCCGCGCTGCTGGCTGGCGGCGCAGCTGCAGCTCAGCCCGCCACAACGCGCGCCATCGGTTATGTTCCCCGAAAAGGCGGAGCTGTCAGGCAGGTCAAAGGGTACTGCCCCTTCTGCCAGGTCCGCTGCACCTATATAGCACGCCTTCAGGATGGCAAAATACTCAGCGTCACGGGCGATAAAAACAACTACTGGACGGGCGGCGCCATGTGCCCCAAAGGTATGTCCATGCTGGAACTCCTGGACAGTCCGTACCGCATCACCGAACCCATGCTCCACAATCCTGACGGCAGCTGGAAACGCATCACCTACGATGAAGCCATCACCATGTGCGTGGAAAAGATGAAGGCGGTGCGCGACAAATACGGAGCCAAGGCCGGATCCCGCGTCGCTCTGACGAACCCGCTCTGGGACTGTTTCGAGTCCGAGGTGGCCGCCCTCATGACGCTGCGGACTGTCGGCAGCGTCCATGCCATGCCTCCCGGAGAAACATGCGTCTCAACGGCCTCCAACATGCTCGGTCTCATGATTGGCGTGAACAGCGGCTCCACGCAGGTCGACGAACTGCTCAAGACGAATCTCATCGTGCTCTGGGGCGCCAACGTCAATGACCTGTATCCCCCTTATTCCCGCTGGCTCAAGATGGCCAGGGACAAGGGTGTGCGCATCATATACATTGATCCCCGCCGCACCCGCACCAGCATCTGGTCCACGCGTCAGCTGCGTCCCGAGCCAGGCACGGACGGCGTTCTCGCCCTGGGCGCTATTCATTACATCCTTGAAAAGGGCGCCTATGATGAAGAGCGCGCACGCTTCCAGATTGACGATTTCGAAAATCTGGCGCCGGAGACGCAGAAATACACGGTGGACTATGTCATCTCCATCACCGGCCTCTCAGCCCAGGATATTCTTTATCTTTACGACGCCCTCTGCTGCAATCAGAAAATCATCACCTGGCTCGGCGGATCCCTTTCCCGCCAGACCAACGGCGTGGTCACCGACAGAGCCATCATTCTCATGCAGGCCCTGCGCGACAGTCTCATCGGAGAGGGAAAGGGCATTCTTACCTTCCAAAGCGGCAAGCCCGGAGGCGGAGAAGAACTGGTCGACCACTTCTTTGGGGCAAACAACGCCCCCAAAATGAATTTCCGCCGTCTGCGCCGCGCCATGGAAAAGAAGGAACTCGACATCCTTTTCCTGAATTCAAGCTACCGCCGCTATCCCGATTCCAAAGGAGTGCGCAAGGCCATCCAAAATGTGCCTTTCGTTGTGCACATGGGCTTCTTCCTGGACGAGGAATCCGAAGTCTCCACGCTGTTCATTCCGGCAGCCTTCGGACCGGAGAGCCAGGGCTGCGGCTACGGCAACGAAAATCAGGTGGCCTGGCGCGAAAAGCTCGTCGAGGCACCCGGTCACTGCGTGCCCGCATGGCAGTTCTACCGCGACATCGGCCTGAAGCTCGACAAGCGCTACCCGAACTTCAAAAATCCTGAGGAATTCGAAAAGCTCATGCAGGAAAACGTTCCCTCGTGGAAAGGCATTACTCTGGAACGCCTGCGCCATTCCTCCACGGTAACCTGGCCCCTGTATCACGAGGGAGATCAGGAGCGCACGGGCACAGTCTTCACCGAAGGGAAGCTTCTCACACCCACCGGGAAAATGCCCGTCAAGGATACGCTGTTCGGCGGCATCGATCGCTGGGATTATCCCAAAGGTCACCCCAAGGCAAAGAAGTCCGATCCCAAGTTTCCGCTTATCCTTACGCAGGGCAAGCAGCTCTGGCACTGGCAGCAGACCATGACCAACTACGCACGATCCATCGCTCAGTTCTGCGACGGCCGATTCGTGCAGGTACATCCGGCAACGGCGGCGAAACTCGGCCTGAAACAGCGGGACAGGGTCAGACTGGAGACCATCATGGGGGGAACGGAGGCCTGGGTCGACATTTCGGACAACGTCCTGCCCGATCAGATCTTCACTCCAACCAATCTCTGCCCCAATACGCCGCTCAAGGAAAACAAGGGCGACCCCATCTGCGATATTCTCCCGAACTACTGGGATCGTATTTCCGCGCAGCACAACTGCACGGGCTGCCGCCTGGTAAAAATATAAGGGGTGCTTCATGGCCCGTTATGTAATGGTCATAGACTCAAACAAGTGCATGGACTGCAAGGCCTGCATTCTGGCCTGCCAGCAGCGCAACAACGTCCCCTACGGCATTTCGAGAAACTGGGTTCACGAAACCATCGTGGACAGCGCTTCCTGCGGCTTCAGATTCCAGCCGGGAGCCTGCATGCACTGTGACGATCCTTCCTGCGTGCGCGCCTGTCCTACCGGCGCCACATGGAAAGGGAAAGACGGCGTGGTGGAAATCGACAAATCGCGCTGCATCGGCTGTGGGAGCTGCGTTGAAGCATGCCCTTACCACGCCCGGTTCATCAATCCCAACACCGGCACGGCCGACAAGTGCGATTACTGCCGTGCCAGCACGCCCGGCGAAACGCCCGCCTGTGTGGCCGTCTGTCCCGTGCACTGCCGCGTCTTCGGCGACGCCGACGATCCTACTTCCGAAGTAGCCCAAGTTCTCGCCAAACACAGGGGCGTGCACATTGTCCCGAAGGACAGCGGGGCCAGGCCTACGCTGACCTATCTCGATGAAACCACACCAGGAGCACTGCCCGCCGGCAGCACGGTAAGTCATCCCGTCGGCGCCATGCCGCACCTCGCCAAGGGCGTTACCTGGCTTGGCGGCTTCATCCTGGCTGCCCTTGGTGGCACGTTCCTCCGTCAGCTCATCAAATCCTCTGAGAAGGAGGACAGGGAACTCGCGGATGAGGAACGCAGGAACAACAAGAATTCTGATAAGGGAGCAAACGCATGATCCGCAGACATTCACGCTCCGCCATTTTTATGCACTGGTTCAACGCCATCTGCTGGATTTTCCTGCTTTTCTCCGGATTTGCCCTGCTTACCGGGGATATGCAGCCCATAGGCCGCTGGTGGCTCTCTCTCTGGGACGGTTTCTTCGGTGGCAGCCGGGGCCTGCTTGTGGCTCATCTTGCCGTCGGCTCGGCCTGGGTGGCGGTCTACGCAGTGTACATCCTGCTGCGCGGCAGGGGGGAGGCTCTTCCCTTCCTGCGGGAGGTGACGACCTTCCATATGAAGTCCGACCTCACCTGGTGCCTCAGGAAGGCCTTCTGGCTCGTCCTGGGCCCCAAGCTCACCCGCAAAATAGGCTTCGACCCAACGCTTCCGCCCCAGGGATTCTATAACGCCGGACAGCGCATGGTAGCGGTGATCGCCGTCGCCGCCAGCATCGGCCTAGCCGTCACGGGCGTGATCATGGGATTCTTCTCCGGAAACGCAGCACATGCCGTTTCACCGGAAGTCCTGCAGTGGTGCATCTTCATTCATTTCTGCTGCGCCGGCGTCATGGCCATCTTCCTGCCAGTTCACATCTACATGGCCGCTCTGGCCCCCGGCGAAGGCCCGGCCCTCCGCTCCATGTTCACGGGCTACGTTCCTGAAAGCCATGTGCAGCACCACAATCCGCTATGGTTCGAGGCCCTGAAAAAGAAACAGACAAAATCCCAGCCTCAGTAGCCTGACGCAGAGAATTCTGTGTCATCAGTTCTCCCGTCCCCGGCCGGAAAATCCTGCCGGGGATTTTTTGTTTCCAGGGCGCTCAGCTGCGGATTCCGGACAACGGCCGGGTTCAGCCCCGGCGAGAAGCGGACAGGATACCCCCTCCAAAAAAATGGCCTGCCTCATCGTGGGACAGAGGCTCCCAGCCGCGCTGCGGTGCTGAAAGCTCCGGGGCTCTCATTCCACTCCCAGGCCGGAAAATCTTATCTACGTGTGTCCGGCAGGACTTTCAGGCAAAAAAAAGACCCGCGCCAAAGCGCAGGTCCGCGAAATTTGTGGTGGGTCATCGGAGACTCGAACTCCGAACCAATTGATTAAGAGTCAACTGCTCTACCAATTGAGCTAATGACCCACATCGCAAGGGTGTATTTACGCCATGGAGGGCTGCCTGTCAACAAAGAATCCGCATTTTTCTGTCGGAAACATCTTTTTTCTTTTCTTGCTCATTCTTTTCCCCTGTGGCACCACTTGAAAAGCATTTTTCCCGAGGTGCCGCATGGCCAATGCCCACAGGTCTCTCTTCTTCGCCTCTCTGACAATTCTTTCCTGGTCTACCGTTTCCACGGCCTTCAAGCTTTCTCTGGCGGCCATGACGCCTCTGCAGATGATAGCCGTGTCCATGACCGTGGGAGGTCTGGTCTTCGCCCTGGTTCTCGCCATCACGGCGCTGCGGGGAGAGCTCCACTCCTTCCGGAGCGCTGACGCGGCCGGAGCCGTCATCGCCGGTCCCGTCATTGCGGTCTACTACTTTGTCCTCTTTCAGGGATACAGTCTCCTCCCAGCCCAGGTTGCCCAGCCCATCAACTATACATGGTCCATTGTTCTGGCCGTCATGCTCTGTGTGGCTCACAGAGAGCCTCTTTCCGCGAAGCAGGTTTTCTGGATGCTTACGGCATGGGCTGGAGCGGCCCTCATCGCGGCCGGCGGAAAAGATATAGGTCCCATGAGCCCGGCAGGCATCGGGCTCATGATTTCCTCCACATTTCTCTTCCCTCTTTTCTGGCTGCTCTCGGATCGCAGCAGACTGCCTCAGGCCCTCTTCATGCTCATCAGCTTCACCGGCGCGGCGGCCCTTTCCTGGGCCGGTGTCCTCTGGGAAGGCCGTCCTTTTCCGGAAATGGCGTCCATTCTGCCCGCCGTCTATCTCGGCTTCTTTGAGCTGAGTCTCCCCTATCTCTTCTGGGGCAAAGCCCTCCGCCTTGCCGACAGCGTGGCTCTGCTCGGCACGATGCCCATGATCGTTCCCTTTCTCGCCCTCTTCTGGATTCACCTCTTCCTGGGCGAGCCGATACTCCTGACAACCATCCTCGGACTGACCTTCATCGTGGCCGGCACCTTCCTGCAGGCACGGGAAGACAGGAAACGCCACGCGGCTCCCTCCGGAGCTGGCCGGGGCTGATTGCACCGGGACAGCAAAAACAAATCTGCCCGCAGAAAGTTTCCTCCTGCGGGCAAAAAAAAGGACCCGCGCTCAATCGCAGGTCCCGTGAAATTTGTGGTGGGTCATCGGAGACTCGAACTCCGAACCAATTGATTAAGAGTCAACTGCTCTACCAATTGAGCTAATGACCCGCACCGCGAGAAGACTTCTACGCTTGAGAGGCCTGCCGGTCAAGCACTTTTTCTAAAATTCTGAAAAAAACTCTCAACAGCCCGGTTTGAGTCACATGATGACTTAAGGTATACTGCAGACTTGCAAGTAACGTTCCGCCGAAGGCTCTCACCATACCGGCGCACTCGTTCCCAGGATATTTCATGACAAAGAACTGTCAGCTCATTCTTCTCCCTCTTCTGTTTGCGCTCTCCCTGCTTCTCAGTCCGGCAGCTTCACAGGCAGGGGATGTAACGCCACAGATAGCCTTCGCGCGTGACGGCGACAGCGTCATCGCCACTGTCTATGCCCGCATTCCCGACGGCTATCACGCGTACGCCCATACGCCGGGCGATGCCGGCCGTCCCACAACGCTTGACTTCTTTCTGGCAGACGGCGTTCCCGTCACCGTCTATTACCCGAAAGGCTCCCTGCAGCGGGATTATTATGACTCCTCGGCGACGGTTAACGTTTATGACGGTGAGCTAAGCCTCTTCATGCTCCTGCCTCCTGACAGCCCTGGAAAACCTTACCGGGCCTCGCTCTCCCTGCTCATGTGCAGCTCGAGCCATTGCGTCCCTGTGGACAGAAGCTTCAGCGGCACCATTCCCAGGAACATCCCCCCCATCAGCGCCATGTCCTGGGCGGAAAAGTGGAAGAAGGCCGAAGCAACGGGAGAAAGGGATTCCTCAAAGGAAACCGCAGACGTTCCGGAAGAACCTCTTTTCATGCCCCCGCCCCCTGAAGGGGCCCCCTCTGCAGGCCACTTCATGCCTGCGCCCGGCGGCGGCATGTTTCCCGGAGAATCCGGAGACCTGCCTCAGAGCGGGCCGCACGTGCCTTTGGATGCGGAAAACGACAGCCCCCTGCCGCCGCCTCCTGAATTCAATATCCAGCTGCAGCCTGTCTACGCTGATCAGTCCATCGAGATTTTCGGCCTTGGCAAGGCACTCCTGCTGGGTATTATCGCGGGGCTCATTCTCAATGTCATGCCCTGCGTGCTCCCTGTTGTCACGCTGAAGCTCTCTGGCCTCCTCCTTCTGAGCGCCAATTCAAAAGAGGGCGTCATCCGCTTCCGCGAGCACAACATCTTCTTCGCCGCGGGTATTCTGACGCTCTTCACTGTGCTGGCCATTGTGCTTGGTGCCGCGGACCTCATCTGGGGGCAGTTCTATCAGAGTCAGGCGCTCATTCTGATCATGCTTGTGCTCATCTTTCTCATGGGCCTTTCCATGTTCGGGGTGTTCGATCTGCCCATGTTCAGTCTGAGTTCCCTCAAAAAAGCCCAGAACACCCGGCTTGAATCCTACACGACAGGCCTGCTTTCCACCATTCTGGCCACGCCCTGCTCCGGACCTCTGCTCGGAGGCGTGCTCGGCTGGGCCTTCACGCAGCCTCTGCCCATTCTCCTCGTGGTCTTCTGGGCCGTCGGCCTCGGCATGGCACTGCCCTATATCGTTCTGAGCATCTTTCCCTCGCTCGCGGCCATCCTGCCGAGACCCGGCACATGGATGGGGACTTTCGAAAAAATCGTGGGATTCCTGCTTTTCGGTACCTGCGTCTACCTTCTGTCGATTCTGCCTGATGAGCTGCACGTACAGATTCTGATCGCTCTGCTCATTACGGGCTTCGCCGCCTACCTCTGGAAGTGTTTCTGCAGCCTCAGAGCGCCGAAATCACGCCGCAGGGTGGGTTCTCTCCTCTTCCTCGGTATCATTGCCGGATCCATCTACATGGCGCTCACGCCCCCCACCCCCGCGCCAGGATGGAAGGAATTCAACCCGCACGAGTTCGTGAGCGACCTCGGCAACAAGCCCATGCTGGTGGAATTCACGGCCGACTGGTGCCCCAACTGCAAATTCCTTGAGTCCACGGTCTACACAGAGAAGAATATGGCAGCACTCAAAAAGCGCTACGGCCTCACCTTTGTACGCGTGGATCTCACGGACGCCAACGCTTACGGGCTCAAGCTGCTCAACCTTCTGGGCAGCCGCAGCATTCCCGTGGCGGCCATCTTCCCACAGGGAGGAAACGCTTCCCAGCCCATGGTCCTCAGGGATGTCTTTTCAACAAGCGGTCTCAGGGAAGCAGCTCGCAAAACGCTCACGCGCTGATCGTATTTTTTCTCCCGCGGAG
>ENA-OROK01000613-OROK01000613.1-human-gut-metagenome-genome-assembly--contig:-NODE-613-length-41034-cov-8.257107_pt1 | contig 41034 bp, 35 predicted proteins | sample MGYA00242127_ERZ509046 | MGnify/ENA primary metagenome ERZ509046 (study PRJEB26280, sample SAMEA2338728) | human gut metagenome | biome: human gut; feature: human-associated habitat; material: faeces... | reverse complement strand
ACACCGTACAGGAGACGCTGATCATTCCGCTGTATGCGCGGAAGGTCTGCTCAGAGCTGTATCCGAATCTCTACCAAGATGAAACGGCGGTGCGGCTGATTAACGAAATCGACTATGACTTTTCGGATGCCGATAAGAACGCCCGCAGTCTGATGCAGCGCTTCGGCTCGCTGGAGGTCGCTATGCGGCAGAACGATCTGGCATGGGAAGTAAGGGACTATCTGAGGACTCATCCCAACGCGGCGGTGGTCAACCTCGGCTGCGGGCTGGACAGCACCGGGAGAAGCTGCGATAACGGCAGCTGCAAGATCTACAATCTGGACTTTCCCGATGTCATAGCCGTGCGTAACGAGCTTTTGTCCGCCGGGGAGCGTGAGGAAAATATCCCATGCGATTTGAACAATACCGAATGGTTTGCAAAAATCGATGCCTCCGGCGGCGCGGTGTTCTTTGCCTCCGGCGTGTTTTACTACTTTTTGACCGAACAGGTCAAGGCTTTGGTTCAAAAAATGGCAGACGCTTTTCCCGGCGGCGTGATGGTATTTGACGCAGCGAACCGGACGGCGGTAAAGATGACTGCCAAGACATGGCTCAAGAGCGCGAAAATTAAGGATGTGGGCGCGTACTTTGCGGTTTCGGACGCCAAAAGCGAGCTTTCCCTGTGGGACAGCCGTTTGCTGGTCACGAGCCGCGGCTATATGCTGGGCTACAACGATCTCCGCGACCCATCCGTCAGCGGCTTTTTCCGTTTTCTCGCAAAGGTCGGCGACGGCATGATGAAAATGCAGATCGTGAAGATCAACTTTTGAAAGAGGCGTTTTGAATGAAACACATCCACTTTGATGTTGAAAGTGATGGCTTTTACGGCGCGTATTGGGCATGCAAGGACGGCTCGGACTGCGCCGTCATCGCCATGCTCGGCGACGACCCCGAGGACTATATGGTGCGCTCTGCGGTGAAGTGGCTACTTCGCCTCGGCGTGAACATATTGACCATGTCGCCCGGGAAAAAGGACTACGGTCATCACAACTATCCGCTTGAATACATCGAAAAAGCGATTGCATGGCTCAAATTACACGGCAACGAAAAAATAGGCATTGCAGGAGCCTCAACGACCGGCACGCTCGCCCTGACGGCGGCTTCGCTATTTGATGATATCTCTCTGACCATCGCAATGACCCCCAGCGACTTTGTGTGGCAGGGGTTCATGCAGGGCAAAAAGGATGGCTGCAAGGAATGGCCAATCGATGGAGAATCACTCTTTTCTTACAAGGGAAAGCCCTTGCCATACATGCCGTTTCGCTATCAGCACCCTGACTATTGGCGCATAATCTCGGAGGAGTCCAAACGCACCGGTAATATGGTTGCCTCCCGCAAGCTGTTTGACGACTCTGAAGCGGCGCACCCGATTACCGAGGAGGAATTCATAAAGGTCGAGAATATCTGCGGCAAGCTGTTTCTTGTCGGCGCAGAGGACGACGCGCTTTGGGACACCGCAAAATATATCCGCCGCATGGAAAAACGCCTTGCGGAGAAACCACACTCCTGCGAAGTCGAGGCGGTCGTATATGAGCACGGCACGCATTTTGTTTTCCCCGACGGTATGCTCAAGACCATGCTTCCCGTCGGCTCGGCACTGTTTGTCAAGCTGGCGTTCAGCGCTGCGAAGAAATATCCCAGGGAGTGTAAAACGGCTCGCATTGACATTGACCGCCGCATGACCCGCGTGATATGCGATTGGAGGGACAAAAAGTGACCTATTTGGGAATGCCTTTCGGCATGTGGACGCTGTTTGCACCGTCCTTCCGAAACCAGCTGACAGCGGTGTTCGGCTACGGTACGAATACGGAAAAAGCCATCACGAAAAAAGCAAAGCCGAAATACAGGGAGATCATCTCCGAGTTGCCCGAATTTGAAAAGGGCGACCGGTTCAAGATGAACCTCGTCAACTGCGCGATGCTCGGTGCGTTTATTCTCTCCATGCCGGAGCGCCCAAAAGTAGACAGACTGACAGATTACTACGCAAAATCCATGATGACAAAGCCCATGAAATGGTTCTGCCGAATGAGCGGAAAGAGCAAATTCACCGAAAAGGACATTGCCGGTATGAAAGCCACCGCCGCGCTGAGAGCCGCTGACCGCAACCCCTACTCGTGGAATATGGAGCTTTACGAATATCCCGACGACAGCGGCTACGAGGGACGCTTCACCAAATGCGGCATCTGTGTGCTGATGAAAAAGCTGGGGCTATATGACCTCACTCCCGCGCTGTGCCGTCTGGACTACACCATGAGCGAGGCGGGCGGCGTGACCGATTTTGCGCGGCAGTACACGCTCGACTCCTCATATCCGAATACATCAGCTTCTACAACAACTACCGTATTCAAACTAAAACAAAACTGACTCCGCTTGAAAATCGAAATCAGTTTGTTGCTTTATTTTTATTCTGCTACATCGAGTAGGGTCTTTTTATACTGTCTGCAAAATTTGGGGCAGTTCAATAGATTTGCTTGAATTTGGAGATGGAAAGCGTATTAAAAAGATGCAGGTTGGGAAATGGGATAAAAGGAAAAGTTCCATTGACTATCATTCGTTGATACCTAAAATGTAAATGTATTGACCAGCTGAAAACCGTATAAAGTTAAACATTACAGATTTCATTATAAAAAGTAAAATAAGAGACGCCAAAAGGCTTCTCAGATACTCTAACCGAAGTCTGTCGGAGATCAGCACCCATCTTTGCTTTTCAAGTCAGGCGTATTTCCAAACCGTGTTTAAAAAGTCTACGGGTATGACGCCTAATGAATACAGGAATGTTCACAACGAAAAGTGATTGGAACTTGAGGAAAATCGAAATTTTAAAGGAAAAATGCGATTCTTAGCAGTTAATCAAAAAATACAGAAAATAATAAAGATGCAGTGCCGAACGCGCAGAATGGCTTCATCATCAAACAGACGGTCGATAGGATAACCGTCTGCGATAAATATATGCAAATAAAATTCAAATGCGGGGTGACATTCGCCCGGCAATATGTAGAATAAAAAGAATGAGCAGCGCCTCGAAAGGTTTTATACAGCATTTCAAGGCGCTGATTGCGATTTTTATTGCGGATATTTCTTCAGAAAGTGGTGGAAATAATCACAACGATATGTTACAATTCCTATGAAGAGGAAAGATGAATCATAATTTTTTGCCGCCTTTTTCTTTTTATTGAAAAGATGCGTTGTTGAATATAGGAGTAATAATGTAATTTGTGCTTGAAAGAGCAGCTGATACACACAACAATGCGGTTCAGCTTTCGCTGTGCCCACTCACATCCACGTACTCTGCAATGAATATAAATTCTCAAGCATGTCTCAACACAGATTTTTAATGCTGTGTTACGGTGCAAGGCTTTCTGAGCCTTTTGTGTCTTACACGCAGCGGAAAGGAACGGTCATAACAATGAAAGAAAACCAAGAAAAGAAATCAAAGCTTTCCGGATTGGGTGCCACGCTTCAGCTCGGGAATAAGCCGCTTTGGAAGGAACGCGTGTCATATTTCTTCGTGAACCTCGGAAACATCCCTATAATGACCATGGTCAACGCATACCTTTCGATTTTCTATACCGACACACTCGGCATGGACGCAAAGGTCGTCGGAACAATGTTTTTGATAGCAAGAGTTTTTGACGGAGTGAATGACCCGTTCATCGGTTATTTCATTGACAGAGCGCCAAACTCAAAGTTCGGAAAATTCAGACGGATTCTTATTGTCGGAACGATCATCTGCACCTTGAACTATGCCGTGGTATGGATGGGTCCGGCATATGTTTCGGACTCGATGAAGGTTATAGTTGCCTATGTTTCATATATGCTTCTCGGTGTGACCTTCCCCGTTATGGACATTTCACTCAACAGTATGCTTCCTGTAATGACAAACGATATGGAGGAGCGAAATTTCCTTGCAATGCTAAAAAATTTTGCTTACGGTCTCGGCGGTGGACTCAACCTCATAGCTCCTATTGTTTTCGCAAAGTTCAACTCTTCCGTCAAGGGCTATAATATTATGAATCTGCTTGCTATGGGAATCATCCTTTCGTGCTCGCTCGGCGGAATCACGGGCATTCATCAGCGAGTCGAACCGCTCAAGGATGCTGGATATAAAGCAAAGGATGTTTTAAGAATCATTAAATTGAAGCCGATTATCGCTTTCTTCATCGGCGGACTCATTGTTCAGACGGGACTTGCATTCGTTGCAACGTCGAATTCATATTATGCAACGCACGCGCTCGGCTCGATCGGAAAGCTCACGATTATGAATACGGTCGCAATTGTCGGCGGCCCCGTCTCATTGCTTGCCGTTCCGCTCGCGAAGAAGATTGGAAAGCGCAGGATTTATGTTTGCGGAATGATCGTCACGGCGATCGGTTGTCTCGTTCGTCTTGTTGCGGTCAACGACAAAACGAGCGGTCTTGTCGCCGCCTGCATCTCAAGCGTAATTTGCAGCTGCGGAACAAGCTTTGCACAGCTTTTGTATTATTCGATTCAGGCGGATAATATCGACTATGTGGACTACAAGCTCGGCCTGCGTGCTGAGGGCGTGATTGCCGCAGCGACTTCAATGATTACAAAAATCAGCAACGGAATAGGCGCAGCTTTTTCGCTTTACGTTCTTTCATGGACAGCAAACGGCGACGGCTCATACACAAAGTTAGGCCTCAGCCTTGCTGACGGCTTGATTCCGGGTATAGTGGTTTTTGTTGGTGCGATTGTATTCTTGTTGCTTTACAGAATCAACAATGAAGAAGCCGAAAAAATTCAGGCGGTGCTTTCGGAAAGACGGGAGACGGCGGAAAATGAAACTTAAAAATATCCGAATCGATGATCTGTGCGGTTTTGCCGTGACAGACAGTGAAAATCCGCGCTTCACTCTTGAAACCGAAAACGAGCTTGAAAACGCTTTTATTTCTTCATATTCCCTTAAGGTCAAAAGTGGCGAAGCTGTCCTTTGGCAGACAGAAGAGCAAAGCTCTACTGTCGACAATATCGTTTATGGCGGAAGAGCTCTCCTCCCGTGCACGGTTTATACGGTGGAAGCGACGGTTTGTGACAATTACGGAAACAAAGCCGAAAAAACGGCGGAGTTTGAAACGGGCTTTCTTTCCGGTGATTTTTCTGCGGAGTGGATAACGAAGCCGAACTATCACGTCGGTTTCGGAAAAAGCCCCATTCCGCTCGTCTTCAAACGTCAGTTTTTGCTTTCGGGTAAGGTGAAAAAAGCGCGGCTTTATTCAACCGCGTTCGGAATTTATTCTTTCACGCTTTGCGGAAAAGAGATTTCCGACGACCGCTTTGCTCCCGGTTTCACGAGTTTTGAAGACCGACTTCAATATCAGGTTTATGACATTGCGCCGTTTCTCGAAGAGAAAAACGAATTGGTTTTCACCGTTGCGGGCGGTTGGGCGGTCGGGATTTTTGGCCTGAATAGAAGTAATAAGCTCGGCGCCGACAGGCTCGCGCTCAAAGCGCTTGTTCAAATCGAATATGACGATGGGCGAAAAGACGAAATTAAAACCGACGAAAGCTGGCTCGTTACCGCTGACGGGCCTGTCAGAGACGTGTCTTTTTATAACGGAGAGATATTCGACGCAACGAAAACCTTGAGCAAGGCGATCTTCGAAAATGCCGAAAAAGAGAAGCCCCGTATTTCTCCGCGCCTCGTCGCATCGTACGGAAAATTTGCAAAAATAATCGAAACGCTCGAACCGAAAGAGATTCAAAAAAGCCAAAACGGCTATATCTATGATTTTGGTCAAAACTGCGCCGGAGTTCTCGAACTTGAAATTAAAGGGAGAAAAGGGCAGAGGATAACCGCTCGACATGCGGAGGTTCTTTTGAACGGCGAGCTTTTTACAAAGCCGCTGCGTTCGGCGAAAGCAAAGCTTGGATATGTTTGCGGCGGAGAAGAAGAGACCTACTGCCCGAAATTTACCTTTATGGGTTTTCGTTATGCCGAGCTTTGCGGAATTGAGCCTGAAAACGTCAAGGTCAGAATGAAGGTTATTTCCTCGATTGACGAGGAAACGGGAGACTTTTTCTGCTCCAACGAAAGCATTAACCGCCTTCAAAAGAATATAAGATACAGCGGTTTTTCAAACTTCCTTGAGATCCCGACCGACTGTCCGCAGCGCGACGAAAGACTCGGTTGGACGGGCGACATCTCCGTTTTTGCTTCGACGGCGTGTTTCAACTTCAATATGAACCGCTTTCTTAGAAAGTGGCTTATTGATGTGAAAGCACAGCAGACAAAAGACGGAGGAATCCCCGTCGTTGTTCCTCGGGTCAAACATTTCGGCGGAACAAAGATTACGGCCGGCTGGTCCGACTGTGTTTTCCTTGTCCCGTGGGCGCTTTATCAAAACAGCGGGGACAAAACCATTCTTGAAAAGTTTTATCCGATGATGAAAAGATATCTTTCGGGAGTCGAAAAGAAAGCGGCGGCGTTTTCATCGGGAGAAGATAGATACATTTGGTCGCACGGATTTTCTTACGGCGATTGGTGCGCTCCGAACGAAAATCAAAAGCAATGGATGGCAAAAAAGAAGTGGATTTCAACCGCATATTATGCCAACGATTGCGCCCTCGCATCAAAAATTGCAACCATTCTCGGTTTTGAAGAGGAGGCTAAGGCGTTTCAAGAAAAGCGAAAGTGCATCGAAAACGCATATCGGAACGTTTTTACCGACAAAAAAGGAACGCTCAAAAACGAGTTTCAAACGGCCTATGTTTGCCCGCTGTATTTTGGAATGGTGAGTGGAGAGGAAAGAAAAAAATATGCTGAAAACCTTTTAAGACTCGTGAAAGAAGCCGATAATCATCTTTCCACCGGCTTCCTCGGAACACCATATCTCCTTTTCGCCCTTTCGGACAACGGGTATATAAATGAAGCATATGACCTTTTACTTCAGGATACCGTCCCGTCGTGGTTGTATGAAGTCAAAGCCGGAGGAACGTCAATTTGGGAGCGTTGGGACGCGCTTCGACCCGATGGAACCGTCAATCTCGGAAAAGATCCGGGAAGCGGTCTGGTAAACGCTGTCGGCGGAGGAATGGTTTCTTTCAACCATTATGCGAACGGTGCAGTCGGCGATTGGTTATATAGGCGCGTCGCGGGACTAGAAGCGATTGAGCCGGGCTACAAAAAATTTAAGGTTGCACCCCTCGTCGGAGGCGGACTCACGAGCGTGTCATGTTTCAAAAAGCTTTCGAGCGGAACTATCAAAATCAATTGGAATTTTGAAAACGGCGTTTTTGTCCTCTCGATTAATGTTCCGTTTAACACGAGCGCTGTCATCACGCTGCCCGACGGAAAGAGCCTTGAAGTTTCAAGCGGAAAATATGTGTACAGCGTTGAAATGTGAGCAATATTATTTAAAAAGCCATGTGATGACATAACCGAATAATATAAAAACATATAGGCGCAGCCGATGGATTTTACGTCAGCTGCGCTTGGCTTTTTAGACAAAATGAAAAACTCTGTAAGCGTCTAATCGTCGAAGAATGTTAACCGTATACACCTCTAAAAATAAAATAACTGAAGAAAAGCATATTGTATAAGGAGGTGATTTGTGTGACTTATGGAAAATCAATTGAATTGTTCCTTGTGAACGGTACTGCAGACAGCATTATTACAGCAGAACTCTCTAACTGGAACGGTAAAGCCATTAAAAACCCGCGTATTGAAGTTGCAACCTGTAACCGTGATGACATATCTCAGGCAGGAGTTTACTTTCTTTTTTGCAAAGAGGACGATGGGACTGATTCCGTTTACATCGGTGAAGCGGAAAATCTCAAAGATCGACTGACTCAACATATACGGGACAGCCAAATGGAGAAAGAAAAATACTATTGGAACACTGCTGTGTTATTTACAGGTCGTGATCTTAATAAGGCGCTTATAAGATACCTTGAAAATCGTTTTGTGGAAATCGCACGTGATAATAAGCGTTATACCGTTCTTACTAAAAATACTTATAGAAATACTGTAATGAAAGAATCGCAAGTTTCCGCGATGGAGGAGTTTATTGATAACGTTAAAATTCATATTAATGCCCTGGGGTACAAAGTATTAGAGCCTATGGTACAAACTGTCAACGGTGAACCTGTTGACCGAAATGATGAATATTATTTATCGCAGGGATCAGTAAAGGCAACTGGTGTAGTGACCACCGAAGGATTTGTTCTTCTTAAAGGCTCAGTTCTGAACGAAAAAGTTTCTGTTAAATCTTTAAACGCAGGTATCGTCAAACTTCGAGACAAGTGTTTTTCTGATGGCCGTGTACAAGACTTAGTAACAACAGAGGATATCCTTTTTTCCAGCTCGTCGGCAGCAGCTGATTTCGTTTTGGGTTATGGTATAAGTGGCCCTAAAGTTTGGAAAGCTTCAGATGGAAGAACTTTAAAAGAAGTCGAAGCGAGCAATTCAGGAAGTTAAATGGATAAATATTTTGCTTTGTCTTTTAACGATTACTCCCAGTGATTTAACGAATACGCTGACAATTTAACGATTACCTCGGTTGTTTAACGATTACAACGGCTCATACCGCTGAAACAACCGTAAAACGCACAAAACCCCGCCGCAGAATTGCCTGCAGCGGGGTTTGTTTATGTGCTGAAACAGCGAAACGCCTGATTCCAAGCGGTTTTCGGGCATAGAAAAAGTCCACCGTAATTCTATCAAAATTACGGTGGACTTCTGGCGGAGAGTTAGGGATTCGAACCCTAGGTACATTACGTACACAGCATTTCGAGTGCTGCACCTTCGACCACTCGGACAACTCTCCGTATTAAATTGTATCGGAAAACGCAGCTAAATTGGGCCGCTGTTTTTCAGCCCCATTATTTTAGCAGATAAAAGACGGTTTGTCAATTGATTTTTTCTGAAATCAAGCAAAAGTGTGAAATTGTTGGCGATAATTCTGTTTCTGATGTAGTATGGCATAAATGGCTTTCGCCTTCTCCTTGAGGAGAAGGTGTCGAGCTTGCGAGACGGATGAGGTATGACGCAGACGGATTTTACACACAAGCCGACAACTATCTTCACCTCCTTCTCCAAGGAAGCTGCTATAGCAGATAGCTTTATGCTGCTAATCTTTTTCAAGCGCCTCAATACCAATCGAATATTCAATTTTATGAGCGGCATACTATTCTTTAAGTTTTAAACTGCTTTGTCTGTTTTCATCCTTTTATCGCCTCAAATATCTTCGCAGGCAATTAAGTCTGTTTGCCCTTTCATAAGCCGATTCCAAAAACCGGCAAATATCTAAATGAGAATAATCCCAATTCATTGGTTCTAAGGTTGTAGCTCCCCGGTATCCTGTTCGGGCAATTTTCGCCATAACTGTATTCCAGTTAATATTGCCGTCGAATGGCAATTGATGTTGATTATGGTTACCGCCGTTATCATGTAAATGAATTGCCATCAGCCGATTCCCATACATTCCTAACAAATCTTCATCCGGTGCATAATTTATATGGTGACAACTATCATAACAATAGCCTACATTATTTGAAGTAAATTTATTTAACACCATTTTTAAATTTTTAATGTTACTTAAATTCTCAAAAGCAATCTGAATATTCTTTTGTTCCGCCTTGTTTATAAGTTTTGCCAGCCGTCTGATTCCTGTTTGATTCAAGGGATTATTATCATTCGGCAAATGTATAACTATGGTTGATATATTATATATACAACAATCCTCTACACATTGTAGATAATTTTGAAATACGCTTTCTCCGCTCAAATTATCCAGTGACAGATTATTCTGCTCATGCACAGGAGCGTGGATATTTTCTACAGATAACCCTGCATTTCCGGCCAGTTTTACATCCTCTTGATAACCGTCTCCTCTGCCAAACCGATCGCTCCACCATAACATTACACAATCAAATCCTGCGTTTCTAATTAATTTGTATCTTTCTTCAAAAGAAACATCATATCCCGGACCATAGCCAAAGCAATCATATATCCCTGTCATTTTTTATCTCTCCTCACCAATACCCAAAGCTACCTGATTTCATTATAGCAAAAGCACTCTCTGACATCAAAGTATTTATGCACAAATTTCAATGACCGTTTTTGTTCACAAAAACTGTATATTTAATTTGTGCACCATTCACAAGGCTGCGGGCAAGAACGGCTTATTCGTCGGGAGATGCGTGGTAGACGGATAAGGGGTTTTGCTTTTTTGCGTTCTGTCATATGCGGCGGCAAAAGTCAAGCGAAAAGCAGCAGGGGAGAGCCTCTGCCGCTTTTGCTATTGCTTAATATACGGAGATCTTGCCGAATTCGGGCGTGTCTCTTGACGAGGTGACGAATATCCTGAGCATATCGGTCGTCAGACCGTTCAGGGGCACGACGCGCTTGTTACCGACGGTGGTGACTTCAAATACATTGTCCGTGCCGTCGCAGTCAAGGGCGGCGGGGTGAAACCCGAGGGCTCCTCGGTCGCCGTGCCTCATCCGGGACAGGAGCGGGAGCTGTGACCGAAGTGAACGAATGCATGGAACTTTGCTTCCGTAAGAAGGCAGAGCCGCCCGTCTTATAAAATCCTTAATGGACGGTCTCCTTTCGCCGGGGGTACGGCTTGATGACCTCAGTATAGTATAACAGCCGCAAAAGTAAAGGGAATGCGGCAAAGATTTTTTCACGCGGGATATTTTCGCATTTTCAATTGAAAACGGCGGATAATTATGATAAAATATTAAATCAGTTTGAATTCGACGGGGGCGAGAGAATGAAGAGGATACTTTTTGTCTGCACGGGCAACACCTGCCGCAGCCCTATGGCGGAGGGCATATTCAAAAAAATGCTTGCCGACAGAGGCGTTAAGGGCGTAGAATGCTCGAGTGCGGGGCTTTTTGCCATGACGGGCGACTCCGCCTGCGACAACGCCGTTAAGGCTGCCGAGCGCTTCGGGGTCGATATCTCCGCCCACCGTGCGAGGCGCATAACTTCATATATCCTCGATGAGACCGATGAATTCGTCTGCATGACCCGTGAGCAGGCGGCGAGCCTGTCGCTCTATGTGCCGGCGGAGAAGGTCACCGTCCTCGGCGGAGGAGTGCCCGACCCCTACGGCGGGGATCTTGAGACATACATCATCTGCGCCAATGCGATAAAAGCGGCGCTTGCCGAGCAGTTCGACAGCCTTGTCGTGGAGGGTGAGAGATGAATTTCACCGTTGCCGACATGAGTCGGGAGCATATCGCCGCCGTTGCGGAGCTTGAAAAGGAATGCTTCTCAAGCCCGTGGAGCTATGAGGGGCTTGCCGAAGAGCTGTCAAATCCGCTCTCGCATTTCCTGGTCGCCGTTTCGGAGGAACACGGCGAATTGCTCGGGTATATCGGCGTGCAGGAGATATGCGGCGAAGCGTATATCACGAATGTCGCCGTCACTTCGGCTGCAAGGCGCTGCGGGGTCGGCAGGGCGCTGCTCAGAGCTGCCTGCAGCGGCGCGGAGCTTAGGAATTGCGAATTCATAACCCTTGAGGTGAGGGCGAGCAATTCGCCCGCCCGCGTGCTCTATGAATCCGAGGGCTTCAAGCCCGTCGGGGTCAGAAAGAATTTCTACACCCGCCCGCAGGAGGACGGGATAATATATACAAAGTATTTTAATGTGAGGTAGTATGATGAAGATACTTGCAATCGAGTCGTCCTGCGACGAAACGGCGGCGGCCGTGGTCGAGGACGGCAGGAAAGTTCTGTCAAGCGTAATAGCTTCGCAGGTCAGTGAACATATTATATATGGCGGCGTGGTGCCCGAGATAGCCTCAAGGATGCACGCCCAGGCGATAAGCGGCGTTGTGAGCAAGGCAATGAGCGACGCGGGCGTCGGCTTCGGTGATATCGACGCCATTGCAGTGACCTATGCGCCCGGCCTTATCGGGGCGCTGCTCGTCGGCGTGAATTTCGCAAAGGGGCTTTCATACGCAACGGGCATTCCGCTCGTGCCGGTGCATCATCTGCGCTCCCACATTGCGGCGAATTACATTACAAACCCCGAGCTTGAGCCGCCGTTCCTATGCCTTGTCGTCTCGGGCGGTCACAGCCATATCGTGGCGGTCAACAGCTACACGGATTTCACGGTTATCGGCAGGACTCGCGACGACGCCGCGGGCGAATGCATGGATAAATCTGCGAGAGCCATGGGGCTTGATTACCCCGGCGGGCTGAATCTCGACCGAGTCAGCAAGGACGGCGACCCCACGCTCTATAAGCTGCCGCACCCCCATGTGGACGGCGGCAAATACGACTTCAGCTTCTCGGGGCTAAAGACCGCCGTTGTCAACGTCATCCACAACGCAAAGCAAAAGGGGATAGAGATAAGCGTGCCCGACCTCGGCGCGAGCTGCATCGAGACCGTCGTTGACTGCCTCGCGGGCAACACCGTCAAGGCCGCCGAGGAATTCGGCTTCACAAAGATCGCTCTTGCGGGCGGTGTTTCTGCGAATTCACGCCTCAGGGCGAGGATGCAGACCCTTTGCGGCGAGAAGGGCTGGCAGCTTTATATGCCGCAGCTCTCACTTTGCGGCGACAATGCGGCTATGGTCGGAGCGCAGGGATTTTATGAGTTCAAAAGCGGCAATATTGCAGGATTGGAGCTTAATGCCTTCGCCACAATGCCGATTGACGCGGCAGAATATTAAAATTCGCCAGAATTATGAATTTTTTGTGTCTTTTTGCTGCAAAATCTTGACATTCGAGGATTTTATGCTATAATTACGATGGGAAAAGATGGAGCGGAGATAAAATGCGTTCGTCAAAGAGCGTAAAAAAGCCGCTTCGGCGCAACCTGAATTTGTATATTTTTAGTTGGTTTTCCACGATGAAAGGAGAAAAATTATGGAAAATATGACTGCCAATAAAAGCGTTCTTTCATGGATCAATGAAAAAATTGATCTCGTGAAGCCCGACAAAGTCGTCTGGATAGACGGCAGCGACGAGCAGATCGAGGCTCTGCGTGCAGAGGCTTGCTCGACCGGCGAAATGATAAAGCTCAATCAGGAGCTTCTGCCCGATTGCTATCTCCACCGCACCGCCGTCAACGACGTTGCAAGAGTTGAGGGCAGGACTTTCATCTGCGCCCCCACCAAGGAGGAGGCAGGCCCCACCAATAACTGGATGGAGCCCTCAGAGGCATATAAGATGCTCTATGATATCGCAAGGGACAGCTACAAGGGCAGAACCATGTATGTTATTCCTTACTCCATGGGCCCCGTTGGCTCCAAGTTCTCCAAGATAGGCATCGAGCTTACCGACAGCATCTATGTTGTGCTCAACATGGCTATAATGACCAGAGTCGGCAAGAAGGTGCTTGAGGCTCTCGGCGACAGTGACGACTGGGTAAGAGGCCTCCACTGCAAGTGTGACATCGACGAAGAGAAGAGATATATCTGCCAGTTCCCGCAGGATAACACCATCATCTCCGTTAACTCCGGTTACGGCGGAAACGTCCTGCTCGGCAAGAAGTGCTTCGCTCTGCGTATCGCTTCCTATCAGGGCAGAAACGAAGGCTGGCAGGCGGAGCATATGCTCATCCTCGGCCTCCAGAAGCCCAACGGCGAGATCAAATACATCTGCGCCGCATTCCCCTCAGCCTGCGGCAAGACCAACCTTGCCATGCTTATTCCTCCCGAGGGATATTATAAAAAGGGCTACCGCGTATGGTGCGTCGGCGACGATATTTCGTGGATCAGAAAGGGCGAGGACGGCAGGCTCTATGCCATCAACCCCGAGAACGGCTTCTTCGGCGTTGCACCCGGCACCAACGAGAAATCCAACCCCAACGCTCTTGCTTCCACCAAGAAGGGCACCATATTCACCAACGTCGCTTACAATGCGGATAACAATACCGTCTGGTGGGAGGGCCTCGACAAGAATCCTCCCGAGAACGGCATAGACTGGAAGGGCAACCCCTGGAACGGCAAGACCAGCACAGAGAAGGGCGCTCATCCCAACAGCCGCTTCACCGCACCCGCAAAGAACTGCCCCTGCATCAGCCCCGAGTTTGAGAATCCTCACGGCGTGCCCATCTCTGCATTCGTATTCGGCGGCAGACGCGCTAAGCTCGCTCCGCTGGTATATCAGTCAAGAGACTGGGATCACGGCGTATTCGTCGGCTCGATAATGGCTTCCGAGACCACCGCCGCCGCCTCAGGCGCAGTCGGCGTTGTCAGAAGAGACCCGATGGCTATGCTTCCGTTCTGCGGCTACAACATGGCTGATTATTGGCAGCATTGGATCGACATCGGCGCAGGCCTTGACGCTGATAAGGCTCCCAAGATCTTCAACGTCAACTGGTTCCGTAAGGACGACGAGGGCAACTTCCTGTGGCCCGGTTTCGGCGACAACCTCCGCGTGCTCGATTGGATAATCGACCGCTGCGAGGGCAAGGTCGACGCAGTTGAGACCCCGATCGGCTTCGTTCCCAAGGCTGAGGATATCAACCTTGAGGGCATCGAGGACGAGGTCAGCGAGGATCAGCTCAAAGAGATCCTCAGCGTTGATACCGCCCTTTGGAAGGACGAGGTCGCAGGTATCGAGGAATTCTACTCGAAGTTTGACAGACTGCCCGCAACCCTTAAGGCAGAGCTTGAGACTCTTAAGGCAAACGTCAACAAATAATAAAAATTCATCGCCCCCGACGGCTCAACCGAGCTGCCGAGGGCGATTTTTTATATCCGTTTATTTTGCTTTTTTACTTTGACTCATACCAGCTCTTTCCGACGCCGACATCCGCCTGCATACTCACGCGCATCTTGACTGCGTGCTCCATTTCACGCTTGACTATGCTTGCGACCTTGTCCGCTTCCTCGGCGGGGGCTTCAATTATTAGCTCATCGTGCACCTGCATTATCAGTCTTGCGCCGAAGCACTGCTTTTTTAGCTCGCGGTAGACCCTTATCATCGCTATCTTGATGATATCCGCCGCCGTGCCCTGAATCGGCATATTGCGGGCGACCCTCTCGCCGAAGGCACGCATCATGCCGTTTGACGAGCGCAGCTCGGGCAGATATCTGCGGCGGGCGAATACGGTCTCGACATAGCCGTTTTCCTTTGCCTTCTCAATGACCTCTTTCATATAGCGGTCAACGCCGCTGAAGTGGGCGAGATAGCCCTTGATATAGCTGTCGGCCTCGGCGCGGGTGACGCCGATATCCTTTGCGAGCGAGAAGGCGCCTATGCCGTAGACTATGCCGAAATTCACCGCCTTGGCTCTGCTCCTCATAAGCGGAGTGACCATCATCAGCGGCATGTTGAATACCTGGGAGGCGGTTATGGCGTGGATATCGTCGCCGTTGTTGAAGGCGTCGAGCATATTCTTGTCGTTTGCCACATGGGCGAGCACGCGCAGCTCTATCTGTGAGTAGTCCGCGTCCACAAGCAGGCTGCCCTCCTTGGCGATGAAGAATTTCCTCATCTCCTTGCCGAGCTCGGAGCGCACGGGGATGTTTTGCAGGTTCGGCTCGGTCGAGGATATCCTGCCCGTGCGGGTCTCGGTCTGGTTTAGGGTCGAGTGTATCCTGCCATCGGGCGCAATTGCCTTGAGCAGGCCGTCGCAATAGGTGGATTTCAGCTTCGCAAGGGTGCGGTATTCGAGAATCATCGCCACCACGGGATAATCCTGAGCCAGACCCTCGAGCACCTCGGCGTTGGTGGAATAGCCGCTCTTTGTCTTTTTCTTTGCGGGCAGACCCATGCGCTCAAACAGCGCTTCGCCGAGCTGCTTCGGGGAATTCAGGTTGAATTCATAGCCCGCAAGCTCATAGATATCCGCAACCAACTTCTCGATGCGCTCCTGAAGAGTTTTGCCGAATTCTTCAATACCCTTTGCGTCAACCAGGAAGCCCTCGCGCTCCATCGAGGCAAGCACCTCGGCAAGCGGCAGCTCGATCTCGTCAAGCAGGCGCTTTTGGCCGTTCTCCTCAACGGCGGCGTTCATTTTGGCGAATACGGCGGGCAGATATGCCGCGAATACCGCAGAGCCGCCGTCGGGAATATCCGCGCCCGCGTATTCGGCGGTTATGCGGCGCAGGTCGTAGGCGTCGGAGGAGGGGTTCAGCACATAGGCGGAGAGCATTGCGTCGCCCGCAATGTTATTGATTTTTATATCCGCTGAGTAGTCGTAAAAGAACGAATACAGCCGCTTTACATTGTAAGTGAATTTGCTTATCGTGCCGTCAAAGAGGAAATCCGTGCAGAATTCCACATAATCGCCGCTGCCGGGCAGCACCTGAGCAACGCCGTTGTCGGTCTTGAATGAGAATATACCGTCCTCAAAGAGAAAATAGGCTTCGCCCGCCTTTTTGAGCGTGTTCAGCAGCAGCCTGAGATCCTGCTGGGCGTATACTTCGGTGCTGACCTCAGGCGCATTCTCCTCGGTGGAGGGTGCGGCGGGGGCTTTTTTGAGGTCGAGCCGCTCTATCATCTTAAACATTTCAAGCTCCGAGAGCAGGGCAGTCACCTTGAATGCGTCGGGCTCGTGCGGGATATAATCCGCATAGTCCGTGTCTATAGGCGCGTCGGTGCGTATGGTGCCGAGGGTGCGGCTGAGATATGCCATATCCCTGTCGGCGGCGAGCTTGTCATGGACGCCCTTCTTTATATCGAGCGTGTCGAGCGAGGAGTAAATGCTGTCGATCGAGCCGAATTTGCTCACAAGCTCCTGCGCCGTCTTTTGACCTATGCCCGATACGCCGGGGATGCAGTCGGAGCTGTCGCCCATGAGCGCCTTGACGTCTATCAGCAGCTTCGGCGAGGGGACGAGGTATTCCTCGGCTACCCTTGTCTCGTCGTAGCGCACGCTCTGCGGCCTGCCCATCTTAGTGGAGGCGAGCAGCACGTTGACATTCTCACGCACGAGCTGCAATGAATCCCTGTCGCCTGTCGCAATGTAGCAGAAGTCGCCCTCTTTGCAAGCGCCCGCGAGAGTGCCGAGCAGGTCGTCCGCCTCCCAGCCGGGGGCCTCAAGCAGCTTGTAGCCCAGAGCGCCGAGCAGCTCCTTGAGAGCGGGCAGCTGCTGAGCAAGCTCGGGCGGCATTCCCTTGCGGTTCGCCTTGTAGCCCTGATACATCTCGTGGCGGAATGTGGGCGCTTTAACGTCAAAGGTTATCGCCACCGCGTCGGGGGAGACCTCCTCACGCAGCTTGATAAGTATATTCAAAAAGCCGTATATTCCGTTAGTGAATTTAGTGCCGTCCTTGGTGGTGAGCAGCTTGATGCCGTAAAAAGCACGGTTCAGAATGCTGTTGCCGTCAAGAGCAAGTAGCTTCATAATATCACCTCATCATACAGTATAACATACTTTTCGGATTTTTCACCGTTTTTTTGAAAAAAGCCTGCAAAAATTCGGTTGAAATCGTAAATAGATAATGATATTATAATAATATAACAGCTCGTTCAAAAGGAGTTATTGATGAGAATCGGAGATTTTGAGATAAACGGCGGCGCTGCGCTCGCACCCATGGCGGGCGTTGCGGACAGAGCCTTCCGTGAGATATGCATTGAATTCGGCGCGGCGTATGTCGTCACCGAGATGGTCAGCTCAAAGGGGCTTACAATGCACGATAAGAAATCTGGTCTGCTCATGCAGCTTGGAGAGAGCGAACGCCCCGCCGCCGTGCAGATATTCGGCTGCGACCCCGACACAATGGCGCAGGCGGCGAAACAGGCTGCCGAGACGGGCTGCCGAGCCGTTGATATCAATATGGGCTGCCCCGCCCCTAAGGTCGCGGGCAACGGCGGCGGAAGCGCATTGATGCGTGACCCGGAGCTTGCCGCGAGGATAACCGAGAAATGCGCAGAGGCGGTCTCTCTGCCCGTCACGGTCAAGATACGCTCGGGCTGGGATGAGGATAGCATAAATGCCGTTGAAATGGCGAAAATGCTTGAGAATGCGGGCGCTGCGGCGATAACCGTCCACGGCAGGACGAGGAAGCAGATGTATGCCCCGCCCGTAAATCTCTACATAATCAAACAGGTCAAGCAGGCGGTGAATATCCCTGTCGTCGGCAACGGCGACGTCACGGACGCCATTTCCGCCGAGAATATGTATAAGGTCACGGGCTGCGATCTTGTCATGGTCGGCAGGGGGGCGCTCGGCAGGCCGTGGGTATTCTCACAGATAAACGAATACCTCAGCAGCGGCAAAATACTGCCCGACCCGCTGATCGAGGAGCGCATGGCGGTAATGCTGCGCCATATCGGCAGGCTCTGCGAATACAAGGGCAGCTATATCGGCATGAGGGAGGCTCGCAAGCACGCGGGCTGGTATATCAGCGGCATGAGGAACGCCGCAGCGTTCCGCCGTGAGATAGGCTCGCTCGAGAGCATGGAGCAGCTTGAGGCTCTCGCCGAGAGAGTTATCCGCTCGGCAAACGGAGAATAATTGTTCGTCATTTCGCCCTAAGATTTTTCAAAAATTAGGGCGATTTTCACAAAAAGCAAAAATCTTCTGATTTGTATTGACTTATTTTCGCATTACCGATATAATGCACTCGAAATTCGGAGTGAAAAGGGGGAGAGCCGATATGCTTCCCGATAACCTGCTTATCAACAGACCCGCCCCGGCCGAGATATCTTCGCTTGCGGAGAAACAATTTGAGGATTCTCAGCCGCTCTTTGCCGTCGTTTCCGACCTCGATATCAACAGCGATTACGGGTCGGGGGCAGTCTATGTCTCTGCGGATAAGATCGTCGCCGTCGGCGGCGGTATTGCGGGCGATTGCATCAGCCTCGACTTCGCAAGCATAGACGAGATAACCGTTAAGCGTATGTACGGTAACGCCGTGCTTAAAGTCAAGACCGTCGGCGGCTCAACGATGGATATCCTGCGCTTTACCTTTGCCTGCGCCGATATCTGCGACGCTGCGGCTGATTTCGTCACAAAAGTTAAAGCGGGCGAGAGCGTCGAGAGCCGATTTGCCGCCGTTGAAGCGGTCTATCGCAACCTGCGCTCGTTTTGCCCGAGGTGCGGCAGGAAGCTCGCCTATCCCGGTGCGGAATGCCTCAATTGCAGCGGCAAGGGCAAGCTCCTGTCGTCGATGATGCACTATATCCGCCCGTATTTCGGCAAGCTGGTATTCTGCATCTTTCTCTCGATAGTCACGACCGCCGCGGCGCTCGTGCCGCCTTATGTTACAAGCCTTATGGTCGACAAGGTCATACCGAACGGCGACATCAGGATGCTCTTTATCGTCATTGCGGGGCTGCTCGGCGTTTATTTCGCCCAATACGCCATAGGCGCGGTGCGCTCGTATATGCTGCGAGTGGCGGGCGACGGCATTATTGCCGATCTCAAAAAGGATATATACGCCAAGGCGCAGTATCTGCCGATGAAGTTCTATGACAAGACCTCCACCGGCTCGGTCATAAACAGGGTCAATTCCGATACCCAGGTGCTCCAGCAGTTCATGCTCCGCATAACTCAGGAGGCCGTGGTGCAGCTCTTTATGATGGTCGGCATTATCGTGATAATGATGTCGATGAATTGGAAGCTGACTCTGCTCTCGCTCGTGCCCGTGCCCGTAGTGGTGTTTTGCAGCCGATTCTTCGGCAAGAAGATAGGCCCGATGTACCGCCGTCTGTGGCGCAGGGGAGTTGCGATATCGAGCATCCTCTCCGATACGATACCGGGCATAAGGATAGTCAAATCCTTCTCGCGCGAGAAGAAAACGATAGATAGATTCGGCAGGCAAATCGACGACTGGATGCAGGAGGATAAGCGCGCCGCCAAGGTCTCGGCGATATTCCCCGCGGCGATAACCTTCCTCATCACCTGCGGCTCGGTCATTATTTGGCTCGTCGGCGGCGAGATGGTCATCAAGACCCCCGACAAGCTCTCGCTCGGTGTGCTCGTATCCTTTATTTCATACACAAGCATGTTCTATAACCCCGTCAATTTCTTCGCAAACCTCAACGACTCCTATCAGAATGCCATTGCCTCCGCGGAGAAGGTCATGGAGATAGTCAACGCCGAGCCGGAGCATGATTTCGGCGCGGGCAAGGAGCTTGAGAATATAGACGGGCGCATTGAATTCAGAAACGTCAATTTCTCGTTCGACCGCTCAAAGAAGGTGCTCAACGACATAAACTTTGTCATTGAGCCGGGCGACGTGGTCGGTATAGTCGGCACCACGGGCTCGGGCAAATCGACCCTCATCAACCTGCTCATGCGCTTCTATGACGATTATGACGGCGAGATACTCGTGGACGGCGTGGATATCCGAGACATAGACATGGCGTATTACCGCTCGCAGATAGGCTATGTCCAGCAGGAGCCGATGATGTTCCACGATACGATATTCAACAATATAGCCTATTCCGTGCCCGGGGCGCACCCCGAGCAGATAATCAACGCCGCAGACATCGCAAACGCCCACGGCTTCATCTCACGCCTGCCCGACGCATACGATACCATGCTCGGCGAGCGGGGAGTTGGTCTCTCGGGCGGCGAGAAACAGAGGCTTTCGATCGCCCGCGCGGTGCTCAAGAATCCCGGCATACTTATATTCGACGAAGCTACCTCGGCGGTGGACTCCGAGACCGAGAAGCTCATTCAGGATGCCATCGACCGCCTTATCAGGGGCAGGACGACGCTTATGATAGCCCACAGGCTCTCGACATTGCGTAAGGCGAATAAGATAATCGTCGTCGATAAGGGCAATATCATCGAATTCGGCTCGCCCGACGAGCTGATGGCTCTCAAGGGCAAGTATTACAAGCTCATCAAGATACAGTCGATGAGCGAGCAGGCGGAGGCCGAGAGAGCCGCCGAGAATTTTGAATAAGGGGGGCGCTTGAATGGCAAGGAATTTTATCGACGGCAATGAGATACGCCTGACCGTCAAGGATAAGATATTCTGCGATGTGGAATTCTACACGGGGCAGAAGCTCAGCGACCTTGAGCCGAGGCGCCTTTTCCCCGTCAGCGGTCTTAACGATTATATCACTTTCCTCGACTCCGAGGGCGAGGAGCAGTTCATCCTGCGCCGCCTTGACAATATGGAGCCTCATCAGCGTGAGCTGCTGCAAGGCTGCCTCGAGGAATACTACCGCATACCCAAGATAAAGCGGCTCATAACATTCAGCGAGAAGCATTGCATATGGCTCTGGACTGTGGAGACCGACCGAGGCGAATTCACCTTCGAGATAGTCAACCATATCCGCTCGCTCAAGATGTTTTATGACAAGCGCATACTTGTCAAGGACAGCAACGATAACCGCTACGAGATACCCAATATCTATGACCTTGACAAGCGCAGCCAAAAGCTCATTTTGCCGAATATGTGATTTGCAGAAAGGAATTGATAATATGAAATTGATCCTTGCGATCGTCAATAACGACGACAGCGCAGTAGTCTCCGCAACGCTGACCAAAGAGAAATTCAGCGTCACCAAGCTCTCCACCACGGGCGGCTTCCTGATGATAGGCAACACCACCCTGCTCATCGGCGCCGAGGACGACAGAGTCGCCAGAGCCAAGGAGATAATCCATGAGCATTCGAGGACCAGGAGCAAAGTCGCCATGACCACCGATTCCTTCGGCAGAGGGCTTCAGAACGGCAGCCTTGAGGAGGAAGTGACCGTCGGCGGCGCTACAGTATTTGTGCTCGATGTTGAGAGCATGGATAAATATTGATGAGTGACGGAGAAATAATATGATAAAGAAAATTTTAAGCGTTGCCCTCGCTGCCGCAATGCTGCTTTCGTTTGCGGTGCTTTCGGCGGCAGAGGATACAGCCGAATTGGCTTTCAAAAACGGCGAATTCACTATCCTGCACATCAGCGATATGCAGGACGACCGCTACCCCGCCTACGATATGCTGAATTTCGTTCGCCTCGCCATTGCGAATACCGACCCCGACCTTATTGTCATCACGGGCGATATCGTTGAGGATTGGCGGCTCGGCGACTTCGGCGTTGACGGTCAGAACGGCAAGGAGGGCGTCAAGGTCGAGGATATCCACGGCGATCTGGTCTATGACGAGACGCTCGACAATGTAAAGGTCGCAGTCGATAACGTTTTCTCGATAATCGAGGAGGCGGGCATCCCCTATGCCGTTACACAGGGCAACAACGACTATAAGGCCGGTATATCCAACGAAGATTGGCTCGATATCTACGCTCAATATGAGCACTGCCTTGTGAGGGACGACAGCCCAGACGAATCGGGCAGGATAGACTATAATCTTGAGATAAAAGGCAGCGACGGCAAGATCGCATTCAATCTTTGGCTCATGGATTCGGGCAGGAACTCCGTCAACGAGGAGCAGATAGCGTGGTATAAGTCAAGGAGCGCCGAGCTCGCGGCCGCAAACGGCGGCGAGCCTGTGCCCGCAATGGCGTTCCAGCACATCAACACCTCGGATATAGGCAATCTCTTTGAGAAATGCCATATCTATGACGAGGGCGCGATAATAAAGGACGGCGAATGCTACCGTCTTAACCAAAATGTTGCTCACGGCTACAATATCGGGGCGGTCAAGCCCGGTGAAACGAGCGACGAATTCAGCGCGTGGAAGGAGCAGGGCGACGTTATCGCCGCTTTCTTCGGCCACTGGCACAACGAGGGCTATTCGGGCATTGTCGACGGCATTGAGCTGGGCTTCACCTACGGCTGCCAGTTCGCCAAATACGGCCCCTACGGATACAGGGTCATCACTCTGCATGAGGATGATATAAAGAATTACGGCAACGAGCTTTATGTCTACAACGGCTCGGTCAAGCGCGGCGACGTCAGCATCACTAAGCAGGAGGACGCCCCCTACAGCGTGATAGGCACGCCCGCCGCAAAGGTTTATATGACGATAGTCAACCTTTTCAAAAATCTTGTCTATCAAATTCAGTCGATATAAGTCTGCGGTGATTGACAAACGCCGAAAATTTGGTATAATATATACGATAAATTATCAAATACGCTATAGGAGTGATAATATGCCATTAGTAACAAGCAAGAAGATGTTTGAGGATGCCTATAAGGGCGGCTACGCCGTAGGCGCTTTCAACGTAAACAACATGGAGATAATTCAGGGTATCGTTCAGGCGGGCACCAAGCTCAATGCTCCCCTGATCCTTCAGGTTTCCAAGGGCGCAAGAGCCTATGCGAACCACACCTACCTTGTAAAGCTCGTTGAGGCGGCTGTTGAGACTTCCGGCCTGCCCATCGTCCTTCACCTTGACCACGGCCCCGATTTCGAGACCTGCAAGGCCTGCATCGACGGCGGCTTCACCTCCGTTATGATCGACGGCTCACATCTTCCTTATGAAGAGAACGTCGCTCTCACCAAGAAGGTCGTTGACTACGCTCACGATCACGGCGTTGTAGTCGAGGGCGAGCTCGGCAGACTTGCCGGCATCGAGGATGACGTTAAGGTCTCCGACGAGGATTCCTCTTACACCAAGCCCGAGGAAGTCTGCGATTTCGTCGGCCGCACCGGCGTTGACTCCCTTGCTATCGCTATCGGCACCAGCCACGGCGCATATAAGTTTAAGCCCGGTCAGGATCCCAAGCTCCGCATCGACATCCTTGAGGAAGTCGAGAAGCAGCTCCCCGGATTCCCCATCGTCCTTCACGGCGCTTCCTCCGTCATCCCCGAGTTTGTTGAGGAGATCAACAAGTACGGCGGCAAGATGGATAACGCTATCGGTATCCCCGAGAGCGAGCTCCGCAAGGCAGCCGAGCACGCAGTCTGCAAGATCAACATCGACTCCGACCTTCGTCTTGCAATGACCGCAGCTATCAGAAAGTATATGGCTGAGAATCCGTCGCACTTCGACCCCAGACAGTATCTTGCCCCCGCCCGTGCAGCTATCGAAGGCATGGTCGAGCATAAGATCCTTGAGGTCCTCGGCTGCGCCGGCAAGGCATAAGATCTAATATCATCATTAAGAGCCGGTCGCTTGCAAAGCAAACGATCGGCTTTTTTACGGGAGAATTTATGAGTATTCTGAGAATAGCGCTGCTCCAGATATCGCCCTGCGGCGGCACCGAGGCTAATCTTGTCAAGGGGCTTGAATGCTGCCGCAAAGCAAAGGAGATGGGCGCGGATATCGCCCTTTTCCCCGAGATGTGGAGCAACGGCTACGGCATATTCGGCAGAGGGTTTGAGGAATGGTCGGGCGAAGCGATACCCGCGGACGGTGAATTCGTCGCCGCTTACGGCGCTCTTGCCGCTGAGCTTGATATGGCTATAGGCGTTACTCTGCTTGAGAAATACAACGGCGGCAATACCCTTGTGCTCTTTGACCGTCACGGCGAGCGAAGGCTGACCTATGCCAAGGTGCACACCTGCGACTTTGATATTGAGCGTTATCTCACCCCGGGCGAGGATTTCTGCGTCGCGGAGCTTGACACCGCCTGCGGTGCGGTCAAGGTCGGCGCAATGATATGCTACGATAGGGAGTTCCCCGAGAGTGCAAGGATACTCATGCTCAAGGGCGCGGAGCTTATCCTCGTGCCGAATGCCTGCCCTATGGAGATAAACCGCCTCTCGCAGCTTCGGGGTAGGGCGTATGAGAATATGCTTGCCGTCGCCACCTGCAATTACCCCAAGGACGGCACGGACTGCAACGGCGGCTCAAGCGTATTCGACGGCGTTGCTTATCTGCCGGAGCTTGAGGGCCCAAGAGACACCTGCATTTTGCAGGCGGACGGGGGCGAGGGGATATTTGTCGCCGAGCTTGACCTCGATATGCTGCGCCGCTACCGCGAGAGCGAGGTGCACGGCAACGCCTACCGCCGCCCGAAAAAATATTCCCTGCTGACCTCGACCGAGATATCGCCGCCATTTGTCAGGGATGATCACAGAGAATAAAAAACAGGCACGCCCGCTGGACGGACTCAGATAAAGATGAGCCGCCCTTATGAGCGTGCCTTTTGCTATGTTCTTTTTCTCCTCGGCTTGTCACAGGGCGGCACCTTGCACACGAGGATGGTATCCTTGCCTATAACGTCGATATCCTCCCAACATATCCTTATGCGTTCACGTCTGCCGCAGATACCGAAATATCTCGGTCTGCCGTAGACGATTATCGCCACCACGCGGCCGCAGCAGGAATCCACCTCGATATCGCTCACAAGCCCTATGCGGCAGCCGTTCGCCTTGTTGATAACCTCCTTGCATCTCAGCTCGGTTATGCAGCAGTTCATTGGCATCCCTCCATTGTCTTTACAATAGAAGTTTATGCCGTTTGCGTCGGGATGATGAATAATTACAGCCCGTCGGTGTATCTTTTGAGTATCTTTGCCGTCGGGGCGAATATCGCGACCGTTGCCGCGGAATTGATACAGGCCTTTAGCAGGTTAAAGGGGATTATTGCGGGTATCAGCAGCTCCGCCACCGCCTTTGCGCCCTGGCCGAGGAATATGCCCGTGAATACTATGTTCAGCGGCACCATGACCGCCGTCATGGCGAGCGAGCCGAGCACAAGGCCGACTATCAGCCGCTTGAAGCTCGGTTTTTTCTTGTAAATCATCGACGCTATGAGCACCAGCACGCCCGAGGCCGCAAGGTGCATCACGAAGCCTATCCAGCCGCTTGCGGCGCTGACGGTGAACGCCTGAATGGCGCACACGGCAAGCAGCATCAGCAGCCCCATGCCGGGGCCGAGCAGCATCGAGCCGATGAGCACGGGGATATCCGCGGCGTCGTATTCGAGGAACGGCGCAGAGGGTATCAAAGGCAGGCGGATAGCGTAGAGCGAGACGACGGACAGCGCCGTGAGCATCGCCGCTATTGCAAGGCGTATGACTTTTTTGTTTTGCATGATTATCTCTCCTTAATTCGGAGGTTGCTTAGAGAGCGAAAAAACAAAATCCCCCCGCAAACGCGGAGGGGCGAAACGCTTTTTCGGCATTCTCTCTCATCCGGACTTCACGCCTAAAAGCGCGTTACCGTCGGTTGCGGAGTTTCACCGCATCAGTCGGGCGTTTGTGCCCGAGTCGTGGACTTTACCACCGGTGGGGATTCTCACCCCGCCCCGAGAATAATATTGTAATATCATTATACTCCCGCCGTGCGATTTGTCAAGCTAAAAAAGTGTGAGATATGTGAAATTATAGTTTGTATTTTAAACATTTATATGTTACAATTAATAAATGATAAAACCTCAAAGGGGAGTTTCCATGAATTTCGTTCAGATAGGCACGGGCGCAGCCTATGAGGGCTTCTGCCTGATAAAATCAGTCGATAAGAAGCTGACCGCCAAGGGCATACCCTACCTCGATCTCGTGCTTGCCGATAACGGCGGCGAGATAGGCGCAAAGCTCTGGGATTATAAAGAAACGCCGTCAACCGCCTTTGCCAAATTTGATTTTGTCAAGGTGCGCGGCAGCTATGTGCCGTTTAACGACACCACCCAGTTCCGCGTGGAGCGCATACGCAAGGTGCTGCCGCAGGATAACGTGAGGATCGAGGATTATGTGCCCTCCGCCTGCTTCTCGGGCGAGGATATGCTTGCCGAGATCGAGCGCATCGTGGCCGATTTTGAGGACGGCGAGCTTCAGACTCTCGTTTTCAGCGTCATAGGCGAATACCGCGACAGGCTGCTGTATTGGCCCGCCGCCAAGAATCTGCATCACGCCGTCAGGGGCGGTCTGCTCATGCATACTCTGTCGATCCTCAGGCTTGCTCAGGCAGTCTGCGGCATCTACGGCTTCGTGAATTTCGACTTGCTCGCCTCCGGCGCGATACTGCACGATATCGCCAAGATAGAGGAGCTTGAGGTCGCCGAGACGGGCATCGCAAGCGATTACACCGTCAAGGGCAACCTGCTCGGCCACCTCGTAATGGGCACGGTCATAGTCGACCGCATCGGCAGGGCGAACGGCATCAGCGACAAGACCCTGACCCTCGTTGAGCATATGCTCATCTCTCACCACGGCTCACCGGAATTCGGCGCGGCAAAGCTGCCGATGTTTATCGAAGCGGAGCTGCTCTCGGAGCTTGATCTGCTTGACGCAAGGCTCTATGAGATGAATCACGCCGTTTCCGCCGTTGAAGCGGGTCAGTTCACGCCTCGTCAGTGGGCGCTCGACAACAGGAATCTCTATAACCATGGCAGGGGCGGAGAGGATAAAGTGAATCTTATTAATGAATAACATACAGGAGGAAATGTTATGAGAAACCATGAAGTAACCAAGGTGCAGCCCTTACTTAACGCCGACGGCACTCTCAGAGAGCCGGGCTGGTCAAGGAAGCTCTGTCAGGTATACGACAGGAACGCCATCAAGGCTCCGAAATTCAGGATCAAGGAGTGGGATTATTATCTCATAATCTCCGAAAAGAATAATTTCGGCGTGGCTCTCACCCTCTCGGATGACGGCTATATCGGCCTTCAGTCGGCTACTCTGCTCGATTTCTCAATTCCCTGGGAGCATACCGAGACCATCCTCAACGCTTTCCCCATGGGCAAATTCAAGCTCCCGACCACCAGCGAGAGGGGCAACACGGTATATCACGACAAGCGCCTTGATATGGAGTTCAGGGTGTCAGAGGGCAAGCGCCGCCTGCTCTGCAACTTCAAGAAGTTCCACGAGGGCAAGACCTTCTCCTGCGATATAACCCTTGAGCAGCCCGAGATGGATACCATGGTCATCGCCACCCCGTGGAAGGAGAAAGCCACCGCTTTCTATTATAATCAGAAGATCAACTGCATGAGAGCGAGCGGTAAGGCGACCTTCGACGGTAAGGAATACATATTCGACCCCGCCACCGATTTCGGCACCCTCGACTGGGGCAGAGGCGTCTGGACTTATGACAACACCTGGTATTGGGGCTCGGGCAACATGGATATCGACGGTCACGCCTTCGGCTTCAATATCGGCTACGGCTTCGGCGACACCACCGCGGCGAGCGAAAACATACTCTTCTACGACGGCAAGTGCCACAAGCTCGACGACGTTAAATTCAATATCCCCGCGAGCGGCTACACCGACCCGTGGACTTTCACCTCGAGCGACGGCAGATTTGAGATGGAGTTCACCCCCATCATCGACAGAGCCGCAAAGATAGACGTGAAGCTTATCGTCACCGATCAGCATCAGGTGTTCGGCAGGATGAACGGCAAGGCTATCCTCGACGACGGCACGGTCATCGAGGTCAAGGATATGCTCTGCTTCGCCGAGGATGTTCACAATAAATATTGATTACGGAGTAACAAATGGACTGGACTGAGATAAAGATCACGGTCGACGCCGACAATGTCGACCGCGCGGGCGATATCGCCCAGATGGTCGTGCCCTACGGCATCTATATCGAGGATTACCGCACCCTCGAGCAGGAGGCGTGGGAGATAGCCCGTATCGACCTCATTGACGAGGATCTGCTTGCCAAAGACAGGTCAAAGGGCATAGTGCATATTTATATTTCACCCGAAGAGAATCCCAACGAAGCGGTGTCCTTCCTCACCGAGAGGCTGACCGCCGAGGGGATAGCTCACGAGATAGACGAGAATGTCTGCAAGAACGCCGATTGGGAGAATAATTGGAAGAAGTATTTCAAGCCCATGCCCGTCGGCGAGCGCCTGCTCATCCGCCCCATCTGGGAGCAGGAGTATGACGCGGGCGACCGCGCCGTGCTTCACCTTGAGCCGGGTCTTGCTTTCGGCTCGGGCACTCACGACACCACCCGCCTTTGCCTTGAGAGCCTTGAGAAATACGCTCACGAGGGCAAGAGCATTCTTGACGTCGGCTGCGGCAGCGGGATACTCTCCATCGCGGGTCTGCTTCTCGGAGCTGACAGCGCCGTCGGCGTCGATATCGACGCTCTCGCCGTCAAGACCGCTCAGGAGAACGGCAGGACAAACGGCTTCGATGAGCCGAAATTCACCGTTCTCAAAGGCTCGCTGACCGATAATGTCACGGGCAAATTCGATATAATCGTCGCAAATATCGTGGCGGATATCATCATCGTGCTCTGCCGTGACGTTAAGAAATATCTCAACGACGGCGGCGTATTCATCACCTCGGGCATAATCGAGCCGAGGGAGCAGGATGTGCTCGCGGCCTTTGCCGAGAACGGTATTGAGGTTGTTGAGCGCCACGAGAGCGGCGGCTGGCTCTGCTTTGAGGCAAGGGTGAAATGATGAGCGTTCAGAGCGAGCTGCGGGAATTTCTCCTTGAGAAGGGCGTTTCGGATGTCGGCTTCTTTGCCGACGAAGCTGCGCCGCTGCCTTACGGAGTGAGCATAGTCGTGCGTCTCTCCGAGGCGATAATTCGGGAGATAGGCGATGAGCCGACCCATACATATTTTAATCACTACAGGAGCGTAAACGCATTTATAGACTCGATGCTGCTTCAGACGGGGCTGTTTTTGCAGCGCAGGGGATACCGCTACATCACCGTTGCGGCGTCTCAGAGCATCAATAAGGACGGCTGGAATTATCAGGGCAGATATTCCCATAAAAAAGCCGCCTGCCTTGCGGGCCTCGGCAGTGTAGGGCGCAATTCGCTCTTTATGCATTCCGAATTCGGCAGCCTTGTGCGTCTCGGCACGGTATTCACCGACTGCCCGTTTGAGTGCCCGAGCGAGCCGGCAGAGAATGTCTGCAACGGCTGCGACGTCTGCGTCAACGCCTGCCCCGCCCACGCGATAAAGGGCGGTGACTGGTCGCCGGGGACGGAGCGCAGCGAGATATTCGACCCCGAGGCGTGCAGCCGCTATATGAAGGATAAATTTAAGCATATCGGCAGAGGCGCGGTCTGCGGCATCTGCATGAGGGTATGCCCTATCAATAAGTTGGACTGAAAGGAAAGTGAAGTATGTTCACAGAGAAACAAATTGAGCGTATGCTCGGCAAGCTCGAGAGATTTGAAGCCATGCTTGAGCCGAGGATATTCAGCAAGGTCGCCGAGGTGGGCGCAAGAGCCTACGAGACGACCGAAAGGCTCCATAAGATACCCGACGATTCCCTCTTTAAGCCCGTTGACAAGGGCTTCGGCTGGGGCGGAGAGGGCTCATACTGCTGGTTCAAGACCGAGTTCACCGTGCCCGCCGAGCTTGACGGCAAGGATATCTTTATAAAGCCCCATACCGAGGGCTACGAGACTTTGCTTTGGGTCAACGGTATGCCGTTCGGCACCTTTGCCACCAAGATAGTTTTCACCGGCCACGGCAATCACTACTGCGACCTGCTCAAGTCAAAGGCCAGGGCGGGGGAGAAGATAGAGATCGCCCTCGAGGTCTATGCTGGCCACGCATACAGGGGCACCATGCCCTTTGAGGAGCATAAGCTGCTTGATTATAACTATCATTTTGGCGGCATTGACATCTGCGTTAAGGATTATGAGATGCAGGAGTTCTATTTTGACCTGCGCGTGCTCAACGAGCTTACCGCCGCTCTGCCCGAGACCTCATTCAGAAGAGGTCAGCTCGTCAACACCCTCTATGAGGTGCACAAGAGAGTGTACTATTCATACGAGGATACCGACGACGAGACCTTCAGAGAGGCTCTGCGCGCGGCAAAGCCCTTTATGAAAGAGGCTCTTGCGGTCAAGAACGGTCCCGAAGCCCCCACCGCAGGCATCATCGGCCATTCGCATATGGATACCGCATGGCTCTGGACTGTCCCCGAGACCGAGAAGAAATGCGCCAGGACTTATTCAAATCAGCTCTCCCTTATGGAGCAGTACCCCGAGTATAAATTCATCCAAAGCTCCTCCTGCCACTCCGATATGATCCGCAGGAATTACCCCGAGCTTTTTGAGCGCATCAAAGAGAAGGTCGCCGAAGGCAGATACGAGCCGAACGGCGGCGTTTGGGTCGAATGCGACTGCAACATCACCTCGGGCGAATCCATGGTGCGTCAGTTCCTCTGGGGTCAACGCTTCACAAGGAAGTATTTCGGCTACACCTCCAACTGCTTCTGGCTGCCCGATACCTTCGGCTACAGCGCCGCGATCCCTCAGATAATGAAGGGCTGCGACGTTGACTACTTCCTCACCACCAAGATGGATTGGAACGATACCAACATCTTCCCCTATGATACCTTCTATTGGCAGGGCATCGACGGCACCAAGGTCTTTACCCACTTCAACCGCACCCATTGCTGGCCCGCCCCCGACGATCTGAGCAAGCATGTCTACGGCAAGGGCAAAAACGGCTCCTCCATTAAAGAGAGATCGGTTACAGACAGGCGCCTTATCTCCTTCGGCTACGGTGACGGCGGCGGAGGACCTCAGTTTGAGATGATCGAGGAGTCAAGGCGTGTTGCCGACCTCAACGGCTGCTGCAAGACCTATTACACCACCGTCGGCGACTTTATGACCGACCTTGAGCAGAGAGTAAAGAATCCCTCGACCTACGCGGGCGAGCTTTATCTTGAGCTTCACAGAGGCACGCTCACCAACCAGCATAATATAAAACGCAATAACAGGAAAGCCGAGCTTGCGCTGCGCGACCTTGAGATACTCACTGTCGGCAAGGCGGTCAAGGGCGGCGAGGTTGCCTCCGACGAGCATATCCATCCGCTCTATGAGAAGCTGCTGATGAATCAGTTCCACGATATCCTGCCCGGCACCTGCATCCACCCCGCTCACGTTCAGTCTCTCAAGGAGACGGGCGAGGTCATCGCCGCCGCACGCAGGCTCTCAGCCGATTATGCTTCGGGCGAGAGCGACGGCGTGAGCGTCACCAATACTCTTTCGTTCGACAGAAACGACCCGATATTCATCGAGTGCCCCGCCGGCTATATCGCCGATATCGACTGCAAGCAGCAGCATTACACCGACCTTGACGGCAGAGAGATGCTCATCATAAGCGGTGTCACCGTGCCCGCATTCTCAAGCATTTCGTTTAAGCTCGTCAAAGGAGAGGCAAATACCGACGGCAGCGTCAAGCTCACAGATAAAGGTGTTTCCACCCCCTTCGCCGAGATAGAATTTGACGGTAAGGGCTATATTTCGTCATTCTATGACAAGAGGATGAAGCGCCAGCTCAGGGGCGACGGCTATGCGTTCAATACACTGCTTGTCGCCGAGGATGTCCCCACCGCATGGGATAACTGGGATGTCGACGCCGACCTTGAGTGCAAATTTGCCGATCATTCCGAGCTGCTCAGCCGTGAAGTCGTCTCCGCGGGCGCAGCCGCCGTGGTCATCAGGAGCAAATACTCCGTCTCCAAGAAGTCGACCGTCACTCAGGACGCTTTCTACTTCGCCGACACCGCCGAGGTCAGATTTGACACTCTCATGGATTGGCAGGATGACCACCGCTTCATGAAGGCCGCCTTCGACACCTCTCTCCACAGCGATTACGCCAGATTTGAGATACAGTACGGCAACGTCCTCAGACCCACCACCCGCAACAATACCATCGAGAAGGCAAAGTTCGAGGTCGTCAACCATAAATACACCGACCTTTCCGAAACCCGCTGCGGCGCGGCAGTGCTCAACGACGGCAAGTATGCCATCAGCGTTGAGGGCGGCAATATGCGCCTGTCGCTCCATAAGGGCGGCACCAGACCCGACTATGTCGGCGACCACGGCCTGCACAGGACTGTTTATTCGTTCCTGCCTCATGTCGGCGGCTTCGGCGCAAACGAAGTTATCAAGCCCGCCTATGAGCTTAACGTGCCCGCCGTTGTCGGCAAGGGCGGCTTCAGCTCGTCGGCGCTCGTGCTTCCCAAGGCGGATAACGTCATTGTCGAGGTCATCAAGCCCTGCGAGGATAACGAAAAGGCGTTCATCGCCAGGCTCTATGAGGCCGAGGGCACTTACACCGTCTGCCCCGTTGAATTCTTCGGCGGCGCAAAGAAGGTCGAGATAACCAATATGCTTGAAGAGGTCAAGGACGAATTCAGCGGCAATGAGCTGACCTTCAAGCCCTTTGAGATAAAGACACTCAAGGTCACTTATTGAGGTGAGAATATGCGGACTTTTGTTAAGGAATTGACGAACCCCGGCGTTACGCTGACCGCATATCTCCCCACCGCCTCGGATGAAATGCCGAATTATAAGACCCGCCCGGCTATCCTTGTGATTCCGGGGGGCGCATATATGATGTGCTCGGACAGGGAGGCGGAGCCGATTGCGCTCTCCTTCCTCGCCAAGGGCTACGCCGCCTTCGTGCTGCGTTACTCGGTCGGTAAGGGCGCCGCAAAGTTCCCGAGGCCGCTGAATGACGCCGAGGAGGCAATGGAGCTTATCATTTCCAACGCTGCGGAATGGGGCGTTGAGCCGGAGCATATCGCCGCTATCGGCTTCTCGGCGGGCGGCCATCTCTGCGCCGCTTTGGGCACAATGGGCAGGGTCAGACCCGCCGCCTGCGTGCTCGGTTACCCCTGCATCCTCTCGTCGATAGGCAGGATACTTGCCGAGCCTGTCCCGTCGCTCGATGAAAAGGTGGACGCGAATACTCCGCCGACCTTTATCGTCGCCGCAAGGGAGGACGGCTGTGTGCCGATAGAGAATTCTCTCGCCTATGCCGCCGCCCTCGATAAAGCGGGCGTGCCGTTTGAGATGCATATTTACGAGAGGGGATATCACGGCTTTTCCGTCGCCGACGGCACCGTCTATTCAAAGCCCGAGGACGCCGAGTATAATGCCCGCATCAAAGGCTGGCTCGATATCTGCATAGCCTGGCTGAATACACATTTCAATAGATATTGATCAAAACCCCGCTGCGTTGAAACAGCGGGGTTTAAATGACAGCTACGGCACTTAAATGCAATTATGTCAGATTAAGATCGAGCTGCCCCCTGACGAGGGAGCTTGCACGGAGACTGAGGGAGAGAAGGTCAAAAACCGGCGGATGATTATTGATTTCCGTTCACAAGCCCTCCTTCGCAGCATACAGCCGCCGGCCGAGTCCGACCTCGCCAAAATGCGATATTTAAACTTTTTTACTCAAAACACTTGACAATCTCGGTCAAATAATATATTATATTTGAGCATTGAAAAAGCACAGTTGATATTTGATCCATTAGCTCAGTCGGTAGAGCACTTGACTTTTAATCAAGGTGTCCGGAGTTCGAATCTCCGATGGATCACCAAAGGCAGCCTTCAGGGGCTGCTTTTTTCTTTGTGCTTTTATTGCGGAGGTGCTGTTTACAGCTGCAATATTGTGCAAATTCCGACAGATTACCGTATATATCTATTGAAATGTGTCTTACTTTTGTGATAAAATAATATGTCTAAACATCAAAATACGGAGGAAGTCATGAATAAGAAAATCCTTTCCGCTATCGTTTCCCTCTCCCTCATCGCAGCCATAATCGTATCCTGCGGCATTTTCAATGTTTTTGCGGATAACGGCGCTGCTTCGTCTGACGCCGCCGTTGCAAACGGCGATTCGACGGTGTACCCCAGAGCCCCGATAACCGATGAGGATTTCATCACCATCAAGGGTGAGAAATTCTATAATCAGCGCGGCGAAGAGGTCGTTTTCAGAGGCACCAATGTCGGCGGCTGGCTGATCCAGGAGGAATGGATCTGCCCCACCCGCAACTCCGACGGGCAGTATGACATCCTCACGACCCTCACCAACCGTTTCGGCGCCGAGGAGGCCGAGAGGCTTATCTCCCTCTATGAGGATAACTGGTTCACCGAATACGATATGGATATAATCGCAAATATGGGCTTCAACTGCATCAGAGTTCCTTTCTGGTACAGGAATTTGCAGTCCGACGATAACGGCACATGGAAGCGCACCGTCGACGGTCAGCTCGATTTCTCGCGCCTTGACTGGATTGTAGAGCAGGCGGGCAAGAGAGGCATCTATGTCATAATCGACCTTCACGGCGCTGTCGGCAGACAGAGCAATAAGGATCACAGCGGTCTCAGCGGCGACGGCCATTACTTCGACGATACGCCCGAGGGCGACAGATACCGCTACCTAACCTGCAATCTCTGGGTAGAGGTCGCAAAGCATTTCAGACACAATCCCGTCGTGGCGGCCTATGACCTTATGAATGAGCCGATGTGCGACTGGGTGCCCGCAAAGCACCTGAAGCTCTGGCAGGCTTATGACGAGCTTTATGACGCAGTGCGCCGAGTTGACCTTGACCATTCCATCATCATGTGCTGCACATGGACCCCCGGCTGCGTGCCGAACCCCAACTACTACGGCTGGGAAAACGTCGCATATTCGCTCCATAACTATATAGACAGCCCGCTTGTCTACCTTGCCGAATTCAGCATGATCAACACGCTGCATTATAATGTGCCGTTCTTCATGGGCGAATTCAAGCCCGGCAGCAGAGCGCCGTGGAGCTTCGTGCTCGGCGAATACAACCGCCTTAACTACGGCTGGACCACCTGGAGCTACAAGGGCTACGCCTCGTGGGCGACCGACTGGTTCATAGTCAACACAGCCGGCAGCGATACCGACCTCAGAGTTGATATCGACAACGACTCCGTCGAGGAGATAGAGCGCAAGTGGGGCGAGGCTCTCCGCACCGAGAACAGCTTCAAGATAATGCAGGAGCTTTACGACATCCAGGTCAAGTACGCCACCGGCTGCTACGACCGCAAGGATAATGTCAGATATTATTTCCACATCAAAGACAGCATCGCAGGCATTCTTGCCTATTTCGGCATTCATATTGGATAAGGGTGAAGCAAGATAATGAATAACAAGAGCGACGGCGCAAAGCAATTCCTTAAATTCCTCGGAATAGGCTACCTGAACGCCCTCGTCTATTACCTCAGCTATTCGCTGCTCGTCTGGCTTGGAGTTCACTACATCGTCTCCAACGCCGTGGGCTTCGTGCTGAGCGTTATCAGCTCGTTCCTGCTTAACGGCAGGCTCGTCTTTAAGGAGGACGGCTCCAAGGAGAAGCGAGTGTGGTGGAGGGTGCTGTTTAAGGTGTTCGCCACGAATTTTTTCACCGGCCTGCTGCTCACCAGTCTGCTGCTGAAGTTCTGGCTCGATATTGCGGGGCTGCCCAAGGGCATGGAGCCTGCGAGCGCGGCACTCGCTCAGTCGGGCATCGAGATAAGCGCCCGCAAGCTCGCGGAGTATGTCGCTCCCGTTATTAATCTCTGCATCACGACACCGCTGAATTTCTTTATCAACAAATTTTGGACATACAGACAAAAACGTAAAACAACGGAGGGATGACCCATGGCAGATTTCTTTCGCAGCATGGTTTCGGGCTTCGGAGGTATGCTCGGCTTGATCGAGCATAAGAAGCTGGAGATCTATGCAAAGCACGGCGTTAAAACGCAGGAGCATAATCTCAAGAAGCTCATGCGTACCAACAAAAACACCGAATACGGCAAGAAGTGCAACTTCAAGGATGTCAAAAGCGTCAAGGACTATCAGGATATAGTCCCGCTCTCGACCTATGACGACTATGCGGATTATATCGACCGCATGGTTCAGGGTGAGAAGAATTTGATAACCACCTGGCATATCGGCAGATACGCCGAGTCCTCGGGCAGCGTGGGCAAGCCGAAATATATCCCGCAGTCCGCCCGTCAGCTCTGGAATTGCCAGTGCTTCAGCTTCAGCGCGCCCGTTGGCTGCGCCGTCAAATATTTCCGCTCAAAGGGCAAAAAGCTCCCGCCGCAGAAGGGACTGCTCACTATCGAGATAACGAGCCACAAGCTCCCCTGCGGGAAGACCGTAAGCTGCCTCTCGGGCATTCCGCTGATGTATCTTAAGCCCATCGTGCCCTATATCTCGACCTCGCCGAAAGAGGTTCTTTTCCCCGAGGACCCCTCAAAGATGAATATGCATTATCTCAAGATGCGCTACGGCCTTGAGAACAGAAATATCAGCTACCTGAGCACGATAATCGTTACGGTGCTTGAGACCATGTTCCGCTATCTCGAGGAGAACTGGGAATTGTTCGTCGACGATATCGAGAAGGGGAAGATCGACCCAAGCATCGAGCTGCCTCCCGAGCTGCGTGCGAAGCTTGAGAAGCGCATGAAGCCCAACCCCAAGAGAGCCGCAGAGCTTCGCAGGGAGTTCGAGAAGGGCTTTGACACCCCGATAGCTCCGAGAATTTGGCCGAAGCTCGGCTGGGCGTTCGGCATGGGCGCAAGCTCGCTCTCGATTTATTCAAAGAGGCTGCGCCGCTACACGGGCGACCTGCCGATGCATAATCTCGGCTACGGCGCGTCCGAAGCGCTCATGGCAGTCCCGCTTTCGCTCGACACCGACGACTGCGTGATGCTCCCGCAAAACGGCTTCTTTGAATTCCTGCCCGTTGATGCCCCCGAGGGCACCCGCCCGCTGACGATGAATCAGCTTGAGCCGGGCAAGGACTATGAAGTGATAGTCACCAACCTCAGCGGCCTTTACAGATATCGCATTGAGGATGTCGTGCGCTGCACCGGATATTATTATGAAAGCCCGACGGTCACATTTATGTACCGCCTCAACCAGGTGGTCAATATCGCAGGCGAAAAGACGAGCCAGCAGATGCTTGACTGGTCGGTCGCCAAGATGGCGGAGGAATTCGGCATCAATGTGACGGGTCACAGCATCTACGCCGATCTCTCCACCAGCCCCGGTCACTATGTGCTCTTTGTCGAGCCGGGCGAACCTGTCTCAAGCGACAAGTGCGAGGCGATGGCAAAGGCGTTTGACAAGTATCTGAGCGACTCCAACCTCTTTATCTCCGACGCAAAGAATACCGGCACTCTCGGCGACACCGAGATGCACTTCCTGCGCCAGGGAACTTATGAGGAGCAGCGAGAGGCTCTCAAGAAGAGAGGCGCCAACCTTAATCAGATAAAGCCTCTGCGAGTGATCAAGGAGGATAAGAAGGACTTCTTCTTCTCCCACATAGCCGAATAATATTAAAACGCTCGAAAGATCCGCTGATTTTTCGGGCGTTTTGTGATACAATTGCAAATGTTAATATGCGTTGCTTGCGGCAATGGGCTGCCGACCGTATAATATCGGTACGGCTGAGTGACTGCGATCATCGACGGTCACCCAAAAAGGAGGTTGCCCGAATGTTAAGCGAAAACATCAAAACGATCCGCAAATCAAAAGGCCTTTCTCAAGAGGAGCTTGCCGTCAAGCTGAATGTGGTGCGGCAAACGATCTCAAAGTGGGAGCAGGGGCTGTCGGTGCCCGACGCCGATATGCTCATCTCGATATCTGAGGCGCTTGAAACGCCCGTGAGCACTCTGCTCGGCGAGAATGCGCCCGAAGCGAAGCTCGACGACCTTAAAGCAGTCTCGGAGAAGCTGGAGGTCATCAATTTGCAGCTTGCCCGCAGGAAGCTCGCACGCAGGAAAGCGCTTCACCTGTTTTTTCTGATATTATCTGTCGTTACTGTTGTCGGCTTTGCGGCGTTGGCTGCGCTCAAAAGCCCGTATCTCGGCTGGAATTATGCCGACCCCGAAACCGCGGTTTTCGGTGCGGCCTTCCATGCGTTTGAATTTGCCTTTGTGAGACTCGCTCCGTTTGTCTTTGTCGCTTCGCTTGTCGGCGCTTGCCTGACGAGAAAAAGAGGGTGAGAAGGGCTCGGAAAACTCACGATCCGTCTTGCAGTTATGTCGGCTCCCCCGTCAGAGGGAGGCAAGGGCAGGCACAAATTTTTATCTCACATTGTAGGGGACGACGTCCTCGGCATCCCGCAAAAGAATTGCAAATGCGTGATTAGGCAGCGTTACAGCCTTTTTAATGAGAAAGCAGATTAAAAGATACCACAAACAAAAACTCTCCCTCGGACGAAGCCGGGGGAGAGTTGCTTTATATGATCATTCGACAAATTCTTTGTTGATTGCGTCGATAACGGTGTCAACGTCGGATTTGACAACGAGCAGTGCAATCTCGATCTCCGAGGTCGTTATCATACGCACGTCCGCGCCGACGCTCGCCGCCGCCTTGAATACACGGGCGGAGACTCCGGGAGTTCCCCTCATCGCCTCGCCGCTGACGGTAAGCTTGCAGTTGCCGCTGCTGACGCTTATCTTGGTCTTGGGGTTTCTGCTGCGAAGCTCGGAGGCTATCGAAAGCACCGAGATGAAGTCGTCGTCGCTGACGGTGAATGAGAATCCCGAGCAGCTGCCGCTTATCGGGAGCTGTGATATCATATCGACGTCGATCCCTGACTTAGCGATCAGGGCGAATACCTCCGCCATGTGGGCGACATCCGCCGGAGCGTCGCAGAGCGAGAAGAGTGTTACGTCCTCCGTGACATAAATATTTTCAACAAGACCCATTGCAATACCTCCTGCTTTAACAACTCAACCGATAAGTTCTTTCATCCCGTAAAGCCCCGCAGGCTTGCCGCAAAGGAAGCGTGCGGCGTTTATCGCACCGGTCGCAAACAGCTCCTTGCTGCGGGCGCTGTGGGATATTTTGATTATTTCGTCGTGACCTGCGAAGATTATCTCGTGCTCGCCGGTTATCGTGCCGCCCCTGACGGAGTGGATGCCTATCTCGTTTTTGCCGCGTTTCTCGCGCTTGGCATGGCGGTCGTATTCATAGCGCATATCCTCGCCGAGAGCCTCTTTGATAGAGTCGGCAAGCATCAGCGCCGTGCCGCTGGGGGCGTCCACCTTCTGATTGTGGTGCATCTCGACTATCTCGATATCGAAGTCTTTGCCGAGCACCTTGGCGGCCTTTTGGGCAAGCTCGCTTATCAGGCTGACGCCGAGCGACATATTCGCCGCAAAGAATACGGGTATCTTGTCGGCGGCGTGGTGAAGCAGCGTGAGCTGAGCTTCATTCAGACCCGTGGTCGCAAAGACTGCGGGCTTTGCCGCCTTGACCGCAAATTCAATAAGACCGGCGAATGCCGAGGGATTGGAGAAATCAATTATCACATCCGTGCGGGCGATAACCTCGGAGGCGACCTCGGCGGGGGAGGCGAATACCGGGTAGCCTGCGCCTGCCTCGGTGTTGAGGTCTATGCCGCCGACTATCTCAATGTCGTCGGTGTTCGCAGCCGCCGCGGTGATGACCTTGCCCATCTTGCCGTTGCAGCCGCTCAGTAAAATTCCTGTCATTTTAGATTACCTCGGTTGTTGTGTGATCAGACGAGACCGTGCTTCTTGAGGGTAGCCTTGAGCGTCTCTCTCGCTTCGTCGGTTAGGCCGACAAGCGGAAGCCTGCATTCGCCGACGTCCATACCCATGAGGTTCATGGCCTCTTTGACGGGGATGGGGTTGACGTCCATGAAGAGGGCGTTGCAAAGGTCAAGATACTTGAGCTGAAGCTCACGGCTGCCGATGTAGTCGCCGTCGAGATATTTCTGAACGATGTCGTGCGCTACGCCGGGCACTACGTTTGAGAGCACGGAGATAACGCCCTTGCCGCCGAGGGACATGATTGCGGTCGCCTGGTCGTCGTTTCCGGAGTAAATGGTCAGCTCGTCGCCGCAGAGGGCGGCGGTCTGAGCTATCTCGGAGATATTTCCGTTCGCCTCTTTGGTGGCGATTATCCTCGGGTGCTTTGCAAGCTCGGCATAGGTTTCGGGTTTGATGTTAACGCCCGTCCTTGACGGCACGTTATAGAGTATCATAGGCGCGCTGACCCTGTCGGCGATATAATTGTAATGAGCTATGAGGCCCCTCTGAGAGGTCTTGTTATAATACGGAGTGACCGAGAGCAGGGCGTCAACGCCGCATTTCTCCGCTTCGTTGGAGAGCTTTACCGCATAGTGGGTGTCGTTGCTGCCTGCGCCAGCAATGACGGGCACACGGTGATTTGCGACTTCAACGCAGAGCTTGATGACGTTGATATGCTCCTCGGTGGAGAGGGTCTTTGCCTCGCCCGTAGTCCCGCAGACCACGATGGCGTCCGTGCCTTTTTTGACCTGATCCTCGACAAGCTGAGCGAAACGGTCGTAGTTAACGCTCTGATCCTCGTTAAACGGTGTGATGATGGCGACGCCTGCGCCGGTAAAAAGTACGGGTTTCATGCTGCATTATCCTTTCGGTATGATTTATCAGAATTTTGGCTCAATGTAACCCTGCTCGCAGAGCTGCTCCGCCATAAGGACGGCGCCGCCCGCAGCGCCCCTGAGGGTGTTGTGAGAGAGGCAGACGAATTTGTAGTCATACTGAGTATCCTCTCTGAGCCT